>OOAG01000031.1_pt1 | contig 125233 bp, 96 predicted proteins | sample 1671461 | NCBI WGS metagenome assembly OOAG01 (sample SAMN06348159, study PRJEB24527) | human gut metagenome | biome: human gut; feature: ankylosing spondylitis patient; material: feces | host: Homo sapiens | place: China | collected 2015-10 | reverse complement strand
TGGCCGGGGACGAGCCTGTCGAGCAGCTCGGCGTCGCAGATGTCGCCCACGACGAGCTCGACCCTATCCTCGGGCAGCCCGGCGATGTTCTCGGGGTTGCCGGCGTAGGTCAGCTTGTCCAGGACGGTGACGTGGACGCCCGGGTGGTTGTTCACGACATAGTGGACAAAGTTGCTGCCGATGAAGCCGCAGCCACCCGTGACGATGATGTTCTTCGGTTCGAAAATGTCTGTCATATTTACCTCCTCTTAGCCTCGCTGGTCACATTCAAAAGATACTTGCCATATGCGGTCTTCTTCAGCGCTTCGCCCAGTTCATATAACTGTGTATAGTCGATAAATCCGCGACGATAGGCGATTTCTTCCAAGCATGCGATGTAATATCCCTGGCGGCTCTGGACAGCCTCCACGTACTCGGCAGCCTTCAAAAGACCTTCGGGCGTGCCCGTATCCAGCCACGTCATGCCTCGGCCCATCAGCTCGACCGACAGTTGACCTTTATCTAGATAGGCGTTGTTGATGCTCGTAATCTCCAGCTCGCCGCGTGCGCTCGGTTTAACGTTTGCCGCGATGTCGGAAACTTGCCCATCATAGAAGTACAGCCCTGGTACTGCATAGTTCGACTTTGGGGCCTCGGGCTTTTCCTCAATGCCGACAACCCGATGATTCTGGTCGAACTCCACCACGCCAAAGGCGCTTGCGTCTTGCACGGGATACCCGAAAACAACGGCCCCGCCGCGACCTTCCACTCTCTCTTTTGCGCGCGTAAGCAAGCGAGTGAGGTCTTGACCATGGAACATGTTGTCACCCAGAACCAGCGCACACGGCTCGCCGGCAAGAAAGTCGCGCCCGATAGTAAAAGCCTCTGCCAGACCGCGAGGCACGGCCTGCTCGGCGTATTCTAGTCGCATTCCCAACTCGGAGCCATCGCCGAGAAGCTCCCTGAACGCCGGTAGGTCACGCGGTGTCGAGATGACAAGCACTTCGCGTATGCCCGCCAGCATCAACACGGACAACGGGTAGTACACCAACGGTTTATCGTAGATCGGCAGCAGCTGCTTGCTCATCGCCTTGGTTATAGGATGCAGACGAGTACCCGACCCGCCCGCGAGGATTATGCCTTTCATATCCCCTATCATCCTTTCAATAGCCAGCCTATTACGAAGTGGTCAAACTAAAGGTAATTAAATAATTTACAGCTTCCTCCTAAGAGCTTCACTTCCCAGCCAGAACCCATCCCTTGAACAGCCTCAGATCCTCGGCCGTCGTGATCTTGATGTTCGCGGTCGAGCCCTTCGAGAACCATACACGCTCCCCCATCGCGAACATCAGGCTCGTGGTGTGCGGCTCCACCTTGTCCAGAAGGCCGCGGCGGGCGCCCTCCTCGTAGACCCACTTGGCGTATCCGTAGCGCAGCGCCTGCGGGGAGTTCAGGCACATGACCTCGTCGCGGTCCACGAACTCGCTCGTTCCCTCGCCGTCGCCCGGGGTCGCGGCCAGGTACACCTGGCTGTGCGCGGGGCTGGCGTTGCCGTGCAGCCCGCAGACGCGTATCGCGTCGGAGATGACCTCGTCGGACACGAACGGGCTGGCGCCGTAGTGGACGAGCACCTGGTCGTCGTCGGAGATCTCGCCCTCGAGGTTCCTGAGGCCGCTGATGACGGAGTCCTGGAACTCCCTGCCGCCCTCGGCCACCCAGCGGACCTTGTCGAAGCCGCCGGCGTCGCAGATGGCGCGCAGCTCGTCCTCGTAGCCCTTGCGGCAGACCACCTCTATCGCGTCGACCTCGGGGTGGTTCTGGAACCTCTCGATGGTGTAGGACAGCACGGGGCGCCCCAGGACCTCTATGAACTGCTTGGGCACGTCGGCGCCCACCCGGGTGCCGCGGCCGCCGGCTAGTATTATCGCTACGTTCATCTCTAATTATCTCCATACATCTCGAGCGCAAGCGGGAGGTAGAGGTTGAGGGCGCGCCAGCTCCGCAGCATGAAGAAGCCGTCCTCGCCCAGCGTGTCCTTGAACAGGCACCAGCACATCCAGTACCAGGAGCACAGCGCGAACACGCCGTAGGCGTGGCGCCTCTCCCCGGGGCTCGGCTCGCGCCCGAAGTACAGCGCCAGGATCTCGTCGCCCTTCTCGCGCGAGAGCCCGTCGCGCACCACCATGGTCGCCAGGTCGTTCATCGGGTCGTTCATGCCCGCGTACTCCCAGTCGATCATGCAAAGGCCCTCGTCGCCGACGATCCAGTTGACCGCGTACGTGTCGTTGTGGCAGAGCACCTTCGGCCACTCGTCGAGCTCCACGTGGTGCCATACCCGGACCAGGCTGTGCCTCAGCCCGGCGAGGCGCCCCACGGCCTCGCCCTTCCTCGGGGACGCGAGCTCGAGCAGGCGGTCGCCCTCGGAGAGGAGGTCGACCGCGAGCGCGCAGGAGGCGCCGCTCTCGTGGAACGCGCGGATCTGCCCCACGCCCGCCGCGAGGTCCGCGGGGTTCTCGTAGTCGAAGGAGCGCGACGAGGGCACGAAGCGCGAGAGCTTCCAGCCCTCGGGGCTGATGTCGATGACGGAGGGGTCGATGCCCAGCTCCATCGCCGTGCGCTCGGCAACCACCTCGGCGTCGCGGTCGACCAGGGCGGAAGAGCTCACGCCCGGGTGCCTGTAGACGTACTTCTCGTGCCTGAGGTGGAACGAGAACGAGACGTTCGTCAGGCCCGCGTTCAGCGGCTTGATGTGGGTTATCTCTTCGGGTTCGCACGAGAGCAGGCTGCAGATGTTGGCGATTGCGGCGGGGCTCACGTTCGCGAGCACGCCGTCCTCGCCGAGCTCCTCCATGCTGTCGAACTCGAGCATGCCCTCGGGGGCGGCGGAGGCGAAGAGCGGCAGCTCGTCGGCATGCCGGCCCCAGAACTGCTCCCACAGGAGGCCCTTGACGCCGATGTAGCCGCGCTCTCGGTCGTAGAGCCCGAAGAACCGCTCCGCCCACTCGGGCGCGATATAGGCCGCGCCCACCATGCAAGTGCCCGAGGGGGCTCCGCAGCGGAGGTTCGCCAGCCGCCCGTCGGCGCAGACGTCAGCGACCAGCTCGCGCGTGGCGTCCCCCTGCTCGCGCACCATGCGCACGGAGCGGTCCCCGCCGCCGAAGCCGACGAACGGGTTCTCAGCGTACCAGTGGTCGGCGCAGCACAGGAAGGAGCCGCCCAGGCGGCCGCGAACGAGGTCCAGGCTCGAGAGGTTCGACTCGTCTGCCCAGCGGGTGCTCAACACCAGGTCGACGCCGAACCTGTCCTCGAGGTAGAAGAAGCGCTCCTTCTCGTAGCCCACAACCACGGCGATGTCCTCGACGCCCGCCTCGCGAAGCTGGCGGATCTGCCGCTCGATGAGCACCTCGCCCTTGTATTCGAAAAGCCCTTTGGGCTTGTCGTAAAGCGGCGGGAAGAACTGGGACGATTTACCGGCGGCAAGGATAATCGCGGTTTTAACCCTGTTGCTCATTGGAATTTTTCCTCCGTATGTCTCTCAAGCCCTCGATAAACGAGAAGGCGCGAATTAACAGCACAACGGTTTCCGTAACAGCAGTCGCATAGCAAATGTTCAGCGCGTTCAGTTGTCCATAAATCCAGAGCACGACAAGGAAAAGAACTTGAATTACCGCTCCAGCGACCACAGAAGAGTTTGAGACTCCGGCCTTGCCCATAGGAGTAAGGGCCGGGAAACCTAGGAGATATGAGGCGAGTGAAATCGGAATGAGCGTGATAAGGATTCGCAGATAGTCTCCGGATTCAGCGTACCCTTCACCAAAGAACCACTCGCATAGCCCAGGCGCAAAGACGGCTACAACAATGCATGCGGGTACGAGCAGGACTTCGCCAAATACGATGATTTTGACCAGAAGACGGTAGTTCTTAGTTCTGATCATATAGGGAAACATGCTATCCGCAATTGGCGATGAAAGCCCTTTTCCTGCATTTACCGCATTGGTGCAAGCCGTAAAACGCCCTAGCTCAGCGGAGCCAGGAGAGACGACTCCCAAAACCATGGTGTTCAAGGAGGAATAGAACGTAGAGGCAACTCGTGAAACAAAATACTGCGCAGAATCCTTCATGCTTCTCCACACATCGGAGACCCCGATGTGACAAAGACAGACTCCGTATTTGCCGCGAAGATGGAATAGTAGAAAGATGTCCGCAATTGCAGAACCTAAAAAATAAAGGAGAGGAACGAGCATGTACTGCGTCGAATCCTTGACGAACACGAAAACGCCTACCAGGAACACGCTCTTTACGACAAGGGTGCTAACCGTCACCATTTTCATATCTTCTAAGCCGCGGTAGGCAAAATCAGGCAACAGCGCACTTGCAGCGGCATAAAGTAAATAAAAAAAATAGAGAAGAGGGTCTTCAGCAAATTGTGGAACGGTAAGGCATAAAACCGCCAGCACCAGACCGCATAGAAGCGCAAGCACGATTTTCGCCAAGGACGCAGCAGTCAATGCTACGGAAATCTTCGCCCGGTCAAGTCCAGCACGGGACACCTCGGCAGTTGCTGAGAGGATAAACCCAAAGTCAATAATTAGGTAAGCATAAGAATAGAATGCCGTCCCGAATCCGATACGGCCATACACTTCCGGACCTAGAACGCGCGTAAGGTAGGGCAAGGCTATAAAGCTAAATAAATAGGAGGTCGCCAACAATATATACAGAGCGAGCGTATTGCCCGCAAGTTTTTTATCAGCCAAGAATGTCCCCAACCGTCGATCCGTTTTTAGATAAGGAAATAATCATTTGAGCAACCTGTTCGTCACCATGGCCATCATCCTGAAAGCCAATTAAGGAGAAGAACCGATCAAGTGCCTTGCGATAGTCCATTTCGTCAAACCCACGAGCGTTAGCGATAAGCTCATCGCTAGTTCGAGCAACAGAGAAAGGCCGATCTTCGAGTGAATAATAGAAGCCTCTGTCGCACGAATAAGCATCAAAGTCAGGGGCATATACAAAGCCAGGCCGCCCGGTAAGCGCAAAATCCTCAAGAATAGAAGAGTAGTCGGAAACCATTACGTCAGTCGCAGCCAAAAGCTCTTGTGCATCCAGATAGTCAGTCGCATCGAGGTAGCCGTTTAAAAACTCCGGCCTGGTTAACTTCGCAATGTTTGGATGAAGCCGATAGGCAAAGACGTAATCTTTCCCAAATCTCTCCGAGATTGCTCTTATGAAAGCATCGAAATCGAACCGGTATTGATCAACCGACCAATCGGCTCTGAATGTTGGCGCGTATAGGCAAATAGAAGCATCATCATCTACCCCCAGCGTCCTTCGCACTTTCAGCCTTGCTTCCTCATCCCCAAGAATCAATGGCCTGTTTCTGGGGACGCCGCACCTGACGACAGGGCCGTCGTACCAAAACGCCGTGCGATATACATTTTCATAAAGATCGTTATCGGCGAACATCAAGTCAGTCAACGCACCATCAGCTTTTGCATAGTCCACATACTCAGGCTCAAGGTGGTCTTTAACATCGCGCTCAACTCGCTTGGGAGAAATATAGCAATGCCATGTATGAATATAAATTTGATCACTGCGCTTAAGAACGTAACGCGGTGATCGCACATTGTCGACCCAAAACCGCGCAGTAGCAAGTTCTTGCTGCGCGGCAAAACTTGTCCTGCGAACCTGCCTTATATAAGAAGGGGCGGTGCGATCTTCTTCGTTAACGAGCAGAACTAAATCAAATTCGTTTGGGCATAGTCGTTGAAGCGCCTCGGCGATATATTTCGGATTACCCAGGTAACCCCTACCCACGTTGCACATAAGGACAACTTTGTTGAACTGAGTTCTACTCGCTAAACTCAAAATCTTTCCAAGGCCGCTAAGCGCACGTCCCCTTAAATTGCTCAACTTCTAAATCCCTTCAATAATTCAACAGTCAGAACTACAGCCCTTGCCATTCGATGATTGCCACACTGGAGACAGCGAACAAGAAACCAGTTATCGAACCGTAGGGGTGTGCCGACAATACGCTCGAAGACACCGAAACGATGCATCGCGGAAGCTATTTCAGAAAAGCCATCCAGAGGGTTCCGATTAGCCACTTCATTGATTTTTTCGAGATATATGTATTGATCAACCTCACCACGTTTAGCGGCTTCTAGACAGTCATCCCCCCATTTGCTCCCGTATGCGATTAGACGTTTGTTTACACGCGCCACATCAGTTAATTGGCTAGGCTTAAATCGTGAAGTGCTTGCTCCATCATTGGGCCGGTAGAAATAAAGCGCCTCGTCCAAACAGAAAAGAGAGCTGGAAGCATCGACAATAGGAAGGAGCTGGAGTAAATCCTCGCCATGCATCAGGCCCGCATAAGCCCCATAGGTTGACTCCCTATCTATGCGGCAAAGACGAAAGGCTTTGCCGCATAGATTGTTAAACCGCCCTGTACAAACGTGCTTCTTTACGATGTTGTAGCCCTCACCAGAATAGAAGCCGTCGTCAAGCGGATCGGAGTCATCGAAAGTAGAGAAATCTGACTTACGCGAATAACGAAACGAGATAATGTCAGCATTCGTGCGGTCAATTGCCTTCGAAATCAAGTCGAGCGCATCAGCTCGCAAGCAATCATCCCCGTCGAGTGAAATGACGTAATCACCTTCGGCAAGAGCGAGGCCATTTCGCCTAGCGAGAAGGAGACCTTGATTCTCTTTGTGTACGACCTTAACCTTGTCGCTAGCGGTAGCAAATTCATCGGCAATTGTGCCAGTCAAGTCGGTCGAACCGTCATCAACGACAATGAGCTCAAAGTCCTGAAATGATTGAGCCGTGACAGATTGCAGACATTCGAACAAGTATTTTTCTACATTATAAGCAGGGACGACTACTGAAAACCTCACGCTGCCGCCTCCATCGACTGGTTGTTTGTAATTTCAATAGAGCAAACTGCCTCGCGTTCGCCATATTGCCAAAGAGCGAACAGTCCTCCCAGGGCAAAACCAACGAGTACGTCACCGCCTCCGAACTGGATGAAGGAAACGATAAGGAAAATAAGGATGAACGCTTCAAACGGAGAGCCAAGTTTATCCAAGAAACACCTGTTGAGGAAGGAGCAGACCATCGCTATGAAAATGAAAAATCCAACGATTCCGAAGTCGAGAAGAACCTGGAGAAAGTACATATGAACGTTGTCCTCAGCGTATGCTAAACCGCTAATTAGAGAGACATGATTGATCGCGTTTCCTGCTCCCGCTCCAAATAGTGGGGCATCCAAAAAAGTTGGGATTGCGTAATCCCACATTCTCAATCTGCCGAGCGAACCATCATCCTGCCCCGCTTCAAGAAGACGTTCGATTACGATATTGCCGTTAGCGGCAAGCGCGATGAAAGCACAGACAATGCAGGCGACAGCCAGGAACAGCCTAAGAGAGACCCCTCGTTTGCCATTTTTAAAAACAAAGATGTAGACAAAGGCGAGAACGCAGATAATCAAACTAGCTCGCGAGGCATAAATCATCGACAGAGCAATGGCACTAAAAAAATAAGCCTTGCCACGTCGGTTGCAGTCAAAGAAAACGCAAAACATTGCCAGCCAAGAACTTTCAATATTCACCCCGCCCAAGAAGAAGGTCGGGAGCCAAGGGTGCCCCATATACTGGTTGGCCAAGAAGTAAGTGATGCGGTCATGGTAGAAGCCTAACTTGAGAAAGACGAGGCCCATCATGACAATAGCTACGGTCTGAGCTACTCTTTTCCATTGCGCAACAGTAAAATCACGCCCGAGATTATAAAAACAAGTCGCAATCATGTACATGAAAACGTAATGCCACGAGGCGGCATTGAGCCCATAGGCCAAATAATCGAAAAAAGAAATGATTAATAATGCGAGGAGCCCGATAAAAAACCACTTACCGGGCAGCATCCATTTCATTTTTAAAGTAAAAAGGCTGTATATCAGCACCACGAACATCATGAGGTGATAGGGCTTTACGGTACCGGTCTCAATACCAAATGGGCTGGAATCTTGAAAACAAAGCGCCAAAAGAAACAAAAAAGCAAGGATCATTGGGGCAGTCCAAGTTCTGCAAAGATTTCCTTTGGCACCATCAGAAGTGCCATTGGCGGCAGTCCTGATGTTACGTTCGCTCAATGTAGCAAAAGCCATATAATCACCTATTGGGCGTGAAGCAGTCGTCGATAAGCATCGCAGAAGACGCAAAAAGGAACGCGTCCCATCCTCGATATTGAAGCCGCCAGTTTTTCCTTCTTGCGCGCCTTCGGGTCGCGAATCACTGTCGCAGAATATTTCTGCAATTCCTTCCACATCGTTGCCTGAGCCGCCTTGTCCTCCTTGGGAATCTGGGAGAAAACTACGCGACAGATTGCAAAACAGCGCGAGCATGTCGCATCAGAGAGCTGTGGGTACCATTCGGTCATTTTGATGCGCATGCGTCGGGTAATCTCCAGACAGCTCGCCATTTTCTTTGGATTAAAAGTACCTCGCATGATGCTGGCAGGGCGCTGCCGATAAGCATATAGATCGGTCGCCTTCAGTACGGCGACCTTTCCGCACTCGTGAGTGAACCGATAGGCAGTCTCATCATCCTCGTAGTAAAGCCCCTCGGGGAAGTAAACCTTCTCGACAAGATTTCGCGTATAGAGTCGCCAAACAGCGCCGGCCCAACTCTTCTGGTACAGAACCTCTTCCTGGTACTGTTCTTCGCTCAGTAGCTCGTACTCGCTCGCGGCCTCAACGTCCCGCCCCAGCTCAGGTTCCTCCCCGTCAAAGAAGTCGACACCGTGTCTCATGGCCGCCATCTCTGTACCGGTCTGTTTAATGGCTCGATACAACGCCTCGAAGAAAACGGGTGAGATATAGTCATCGCTGTCGATGAACCCGACGTAGTCCCCCTCGCAAGCCTTGACACCCGTGTTGCGAGCAGCGCTGAGCCCGCCATTCTCGCGATGAACGCACTTCACACGGTCGCACGCGGCTGCATATCGATCACATATCGCCGGACAGTTGTCCGTCGAACCGTCGTCGACCAGAACTAACTCGATGTTAGGGTAAGTCTGCGCTAAGATGCTTTCGACGCACTCCTCGAGGTATCTCTCGACGTTATAGATGGGCACCACGACCGAGATTAAGGGCGGCTTGGTGGAGGCAGCCATATTAGTTTTCAATTATCGTCCCATCTCCGCTAATGCGTTGGCGTAGTAATCCTGCAGCCTAAACGCCTCGGCCCGAGAGTCAAAGCCGGAGGCGATGCACTCATCGGTGCGAGACGTGCGTTCCTTTCCACGGCTGCAGACGACGTTTATCTCTTCGGCCCACTTCTTGGCGCCGTCAGTCAGGGATATAAAGTGCCCTTGGCCGCAGAACGATGCCTCGGTCGTGATCTCACTCGAGAAAAACACTTCAGCACCCGCACACTGGGCCTCAAGACCAACAACAGGAAGTCCCTCATATAGACTCGGCAGCAGGAAACAATCCATCGCCTGGTAAAACCCGACGATGTCCTCCCTGCGACCCAAGTACATCACGCGGTCGGTAAAGCTGTTAGCGTCCATGTAGGTGAGCATCTGCTCCTTGTACTCGCCGTCGCCGATGAGCAGGAACTTTGCCTTAGGATTGAGTTTGCACAGCTCCCCCACGACCTCCATCAGGAACATGGGGTTCTTCTGCGCAGCGAACCTGCCAATGAACCCTGCGAGCAACTCATCGTCCGCAACCCCCAGCTCTGTGCGTGTCCTTGCTCGAAGGACGGGGTCGAAGGAGTTCTTGCGCGAGTCGATGGCAGTTTTGAAAACGCTAACCTTCCCCGCGTCGAAAAGAGCGTCGCCGAACTGCCAGCGGCCGCAGTCCTCGCCGCAGGACATATAATGTGTTGCAAAGAGCTTTGAGAATCTGCGCAAAATAAGCTTGAGTACGGTCTTGGGCTCGCGCTCGTTTGCCATGGACAGACTCTCGGAGATGCGCACCGGGATCCCGCACTTCTTGGCCACGCGCAATGGAAACAGATTCATCGTGCTGTTATAGGCGTGCAGCACATCGAAGTGCTCCCGCTTGAACACGTCGGCCATATCGGACATGTTCTTCGCTATATTCTGGTAAGGGGCGATGATATGGACGCGCCCGCCGCAAGCCTCAATTTCCTCGGTCGGCACGGCGTTGGAGTCGGAGTCGCAGATGAAGTGGACCTCGACCTTCTCCGGGTCGAAGTTGAGAAAATACTGCATGGAAAGCGTCTTCTTGCCGCCAGAATTCATCTTGCCTTCAATGAAGGCCACTTTAATGGGACGTATTTCACCCATTCCTACGCCCTCGCCTTCTTGAGAAAGTACTCTGTGGCGCAGGAAACGACATACTCAAAATCCTCAAGCGACATACCGTAGTACATAGGCAGACGAACCAAACGATCAGAATCGGGAGTAGTGTGTTCATCCTCTCCGCTGAAGCGGCCGAACCTCTCGCCTGCTGGAGCGGAATGCAAGGGAACATAATGGAACACGCACCCCACGCCATGTTCTTTCATGAATGTAATGAAAGAAGTTCGGGCCTCCAGATCGCGCAACTTGATATAAAACATGTGCGCATTATGCTCACAGCCCTTGGGAATGCGCGGAAGCTCCAAAAGGCCTTTTTCCGCAAGGGGTTCAAAGGCGGCGTAATAGGCTCGCCATGTTGCCAGACGATTCTCGTTGATTTCGTCGGCGTGCTGGAGCTGGGCCCACAGATAGGCTGCGTTGAGCTCGGAGGGAAGATAGCTCGAACCGAAGTCGACCCAGTTATACTTTGCGACTTGGCCGCGGAAGAACTGTGCGCGGTTGGTACCCTTCTCACGGATGATCTCCGCGCGATCGCAGTAAGCGGAATTGTTGATAGAGATGGCGCCGCCTTCGCCCATCGAATAGTTCTTCGTCTCATGGAAGCTATAGCAACCAAAGTCACCGATAGTGCCGAGAGCACGTCCCTTATAGGTAGCAATGACAGCCTGCGCCGCATCCTCGACAACTAGAAGGTTGTGGCGCCGGGCGATATCCATGATAGTATCCATCTCGCATGCGACGCCAGCATAGTGTACGGGCACGATAACACGAGTACGTTCAGTGATGGCGGACTCGATTTTCGTCTCGTCGATATTCATGGTGTCAGGACGGATATCAACGAAAACAAGTTTCGCACCAGCAAGAACAAACGCTGTTGCCGTTGAAGTAAATGTAAACGAAGGGAGAATGACCTCATCGCCAGGCTTTAGATCGCAAAGAATTGCAGCCATCTCGAGAGCACTAGTACCGCTCGTGGTCAGCAGAATCTTATTGGAGTTGAAGCGACTCTCAAGCCATTCGTTGCACTTTTTTGTAAACAGGCCATCACCAGCAATCTTGTGGTTGACCTCAACTGCCTGTTGGACAAACTGGATTTCATCCCCTACGCAAGGAGGAATATTGAACGGCACTGTTCTATTGCAAGACATTTATTTCACCTTTCTATAATTAGTGTTTCAAAAATCAACGACCGGTTTTGGAATTGCCGAACATGGCGCCAAAAGTACCTACGAAGCACTTCCAATCCATGCGGAAACAGCGATTGCGTACGTAGCGAAGCTCAATCTGTTGACGCAAGCCGCTTTCAAAGGTCGCAGCATTGCGGTCAGTCGCCTGCCATAGGCCAGTGATGCCCGGGGTGACGCTCAACAGCTCTTCCTTCTCCTCGTCGGAGAAGTGTTGCTCCAACTCTTCACGCGTGATGGGACGCGGGCCGATAACGGATAGGTCACCCTTAAGTACGTTGAGAAACTGCGGCATCTCATCGATGGAACATTTACGGATGAACTGGCCCACCTTGGTAATGCGGGGATCGTTGTCGACCTTGCGCTCGACCTCCCACTGGTTTAATTGCTCAGGGTTTAGGTACTTATGCACATCGTTAGCGTCAGTGACCATGCTGCGGAGCTTAAGCACTCGAATCGCCCGACCGCCCCTGCCCACTCGCTCTTGCGCGTAGATGGGCCGTCCCGGCGATTCTGCGCATATCGCTGCGCATACACCGGCTATAGGCATCGCGAGAAGCGCCGTGCAAAAGGCGCTGAATACTATGTCGAACGTTCTCTTGCATATGCGGTAGAAGAGGGTTCCCGTTGGTTTCCTAGACATGGGCTAACACCCCGCCATTGGAAAAATCTCGGGAAATGCCTCTAGCAGGCACCCCCCCCCGTTATTACTTCAATGACTGTAAGGGCGATGATTTTTAGATCGGTAATCACGCCGCGCTTAGCGATGTACTCCAAATCACGTCGCACCATGCCATCGAAGTCCGTGTCGTTGCGGTCGGTAACCTGCCACCAGCCGGTAATGCCAGGCTTCACTGCCAAGCGCTGCAGGTCGTACTCGGTGTACTGCGCAACCTCATTCGGCAACGGCGGACGGGGTCCGACGACGCTCATCTGCCCCAGGAACACGTTCAGAAACTGAGGAAACTCGTCGATGGAGTGCTTGCGGATGAACCTGCCGATCCTGGTGACGCGGGGGTCCTCCTTCATCTTGAACATGGCCCCGGCAATCTCGTTTTGCTCCTTGAGTTCGGCGAGGCGCTCGTCGGCGTCCTTGTACATGGAGCGGAACTTCCACATGCGGAAGGTTGATAGGCTGCCGTCACGGTGGGTCTGGCCCACGCGGATCTGGCTGTAGAACGGGTTGCCCTCGCTCTCAAGGCGGATGGCCGCGGCGAGCACAAGGCTGGGTACGGCGATGACAGCCAGCACGCAGCCGCTGAACACGATGTCGAACGCGCGCTTAACGGTGCGGTAGGCAAGGCGCGAGCGATCCCAGTCCATAATGGATTGCGTGGCCCTGTAGCGGCCGACGCCCTCACGCCGGTCCATGGCCTGAGCAATCAGTGCCGCCCCCGCGGGCGCATCCGTTGTATATTGAGTTTTATCCGACACGTTCTCTTCCAACACTTCGTCCCCGGGTCGGGGATCCTCCCTGTTCTGAGTAGCGACCGTCTGCAGCTAGGCGATCGCCTTTTTAAGGTTGCGCATGACGCGCTGCTCACTTGAAAGCACGGCAAGACCAACGCGCGTAGTCACGCGTCGACCGCACAGGTCGAGCTCCAAATAAGCAGTGTTTTTGCGTCTGTTAATGGTTTTGATAAGGCCTTCGTGGCCCAGCAGTGGACCTGCCGTCACTACGACCTGATCACCGTTTTTTAGGGCCTCGCTCATGGGCACAACGCGGTCTCCCCTATGCGTAAAGCTGCCAATAAGCTGGACCTCTTCTTTTGCCAGCGGCACAAACTGACCGTCCTGGGATAGCACCCGGGCAAAGTCGTCCATGCGAAGCAGATACTGTTGCACGGTACGGGGATCTGCCGTGTCGCAGATAAGATAACCGGGGAACAGCGGCTTGGTCGTATTGACCCATTCGCCGTGTACCTTGATCTCGGTTTGAAATTGGGGATAAAAGAGCTCCTGCATGGTACCAGCCGGCACGATACGCTCAATGCGCTCGCGCATTACGTCTTCGCGACCGTTAATGACCTGGATTACATACCACACGAGCACCACCCCCTTGCTGTCTTACGTATGGCTCACGGGGTTTGGGTATGGCTTCGCCAGGGCGCTTGTGCGCGAAGGCGCTCCATATTCAAACCCTGAGCCCAGTCAGACAAGCACGTGGCTCTGCCCCACCGTGAACGGTATGTATAAAAGCAGCGCTGAGATCACAAGCACGTATCGCAAGAATGCCTGCAACCTCAGCTGACTGCGTGCGAGCCGGTCAAGTAATTTCAAAACTGGACCGCACGCAAACAGCTGAAGAACTGCTACGTAATTGCATGCGATCTAATACTTATTTGCATTTGAGAATAAACTCAATACAAATAAACAACGTCACATGACTTCTTTATTGGAGCTCGTGGTGTTTCTGGCACCGCCGTTACGGCCGGATGCTGATCGACCCTGCGCTTTGTGACTTGCTGGAGCCGTGAGCACAGTTGAACCCATGTAACGTTAGTTATCCTAGCACAAGCTGTTAGTGAAACTGATTTGGGCTGCGTTGGACAACATATCGTTCATTTGACGTGCTAAAGGGGGTTGTTTTGGGAAGTTGTTCACGTTGGCGCAGGTTATTGGGGTGCTGACGATAATTAGAAGCGTTCCTAAAGTCCAAAAGGGGCAGCGAGCTGCACTGGTAATTGCGTTTGTCTAACAAACTATGCACAGACATGGGAAATAAATTGCGCAACTTTTTGTTGGTGTGGAAGTGGTTTGTGGCGCGAGGTATTTTGGCATGAAAAAAGGCCTTCGAAATTCCGAAGGCCTTTGCATTCACGATGGTGGAGACGAGGGGGATCGAACCCCTGACCTCTTGACTGCCAGTCAAGCGCTCTCCCAGCTGAGCTACGCCCCCGTGACGAGGTAGTACTATAGGGGGATGTTTAGCTTGATGCAAGAGATTTTTGTTGAAACTTTTTCTTACGGGTTTTCCTGGGACGGGGCTGAATTGACTGATTTTGCCGAAGTCAAAATCAGTCAATTAACCCACCGTCCCAGGAAAACCCTCATGTAACAAATACGCTATTGCAGTTCCTTGGTGGACGGCTATCTTTGCGGTGGATCGGACTATGTTGCTGATGCCCGTGTCGGCTAACAAGCCTAGGGGGCTGTGGTCTAGTTCCCATTCTAGGCCGTGTTCACTTACCTCGGTGTTGGGGGCAATAGCGATGATGGAGAACGTCTTGCCTTCGGCGCCTTCGATGGTCCACGATTCGCCTGCGCGAAGGATGCGGGAGACCACCTTGTCCTCGGCAATCCAGACTGGGGAGTCTTCGTAGCCTGCGAGCAAGCCCAGTACGGACAGGGCCATATCAGGACGGCCGCCGGTGGCGCAGGTCGCAACCACTTCGGCACCCGGCCAGCGACGGCGGACGGAATCGAGCGCCAACGCCAGATCGGTATAGTCCTTGTACGGGTCATGGCGCTCAACTTCAAAGTCGGTGGCGGCATCGACCAGCGCGCGACCTGCATCGCTCACCGTGTCGGCATCCCCCACATACACGTCGCAGTCCAGTCCCGCGCCCAACAGCGCATCGAGACCGCGGTCCACGGCGACAACGTGATCGCACTCCCCTGCTAGCCTACGCAACAGATCCGCACTCGCCACCACGGGCGAGCCGCAGACCACTAATACCTTGCAAGCCACGGGCCTCACCTAGCCCTCAAACGAAAGCACACGGTCAAGATCCAGCTCTTCATAGCTGTCGATAAAGATGTCGCAGTTGGCACGCACCTCGTCGCGCTCCATACGGCCGTGCGGGTCATAGATACCTACACGCTTAAAGCCCGCGGCGCCAGAGCTCTTAAGGCCAAAAACGGCATCCTCAAACACCCATGCGCGCTCAAACTTGTGCCTATGGCGCTCCTCCAGGCGGCGCAGCGCGAGCTCATACACATCGGGGAACTGCTTGGAGCGTCCTGCCTCACCGGTGGTGGTCACAAACTCCATGTAGGCATCGAGCCCGGCTCCCGCAAGTGCAGACTTAACCAACTCGGCCGGCGTGGACGTGGCGACGCACATGGCAATGCCCGCTGCCTTCGCCTGCTCCAAAAATGCCAGAAGCCCCTCGCGCGGCGGCACCTTGGAGTAGCCATTGATCAGAATGCCACTCAGCTCTAGATAGAGCTCCTCGCCATTTGCGCCAATACCCCACGTGTCGTGGTAGGCCTGGCACTCATCCTCGAGCGAAAGATGCTCAAACTGGGCAAAATCGTCGACCGTCACGTCAACTCCGTGGCGGTGCAATAACTCGGGCTGAGCATAGGCCCAAACGGGGGTGCTATTAACCAGTGTTCCGTCACAATCGAAAATAAAAGCGACATTGGGAGCAGCGGTCTGGGACATAAACGAACCTTTCGATGTCAAATGGTAAACATCCTGCTAAAAACGTTTTACCAAACGTAAGACTAACAATCTTGAAACCCTAATTGGTAAAACTGTCAAGAGTTTTACCATCGCAATTCTGCCAGTGGTCTAAACATGGCGCTCGCCGATTAAACACCGCCGCAAATCCACTTTTCTCCATAAAAGTAACGAACAGGTGTTATCGTATTTCGTGCCGAAAGTTCCACCGAGCACGCGAGGTGGAACGAATCATAGAACTATCGCCGTCCCTTCGATTCGTGCAGCCTTGGACCTTTCGCATCTAGTCACCAAGGCAACACGCTGCCGCGTCATGATGGGATCAAACGTGAGCGATACAAAGCTAAAGCCAGCAACTAAAAAGCCCGCTACCCGTAAAGCCGCCCCGCACGCACCGGAACTCTCCAAGGACGATGTCTACCTGTTTGGCATCGGCACGTGGGAGCGCAGCTGGGAAAAGATGGGCGCGCACCCCGACACGCAGAACCGTACGCGCGGCTGGCGCTTTTGCGTTTGGGCGCCCGATGTAAAGAGCGTGCATGTCATTGGCGAATTTAACGACTGGGATGAGGAAGCCAACCCTCTGGTGCCCGTGCATACGAGCGCTATTTGGGAAGGCTTTATTCCTGGTGCCGAGCAGGGCCAGCTCTATAAATATCTCATCGAGACCAACGAGGGCGAAAAGCTCTACAAGGCCGATCCGTACGCCTTCAAGGCCGAGTGCCCTCCGGGAACGGCAAGCGTGCTGTGGACCCTCGATGGCTACAAGTGGAACGACGCCGCATGGCTTAAGCGCCGCGCCAGTCATAACCACATGTCGCAGCCCCTTAACATCTACGAGGTGCATATTGGCTCGTGGAAGCGCCACGGCGACGCGCCACAGGGCGAGCCGGACGAGTACGGCAACTACCCCGGTCCCATGGACCCCTTCCCCGCGCAGCGCGGCGAGTTCTACACCTACGACGACCTGTCGGTCGAGCTCGTGGACTACGTGCACGACATGGGCTACACGCATATCGAGGTCATGCCGCTTATGGAGCATCCCTTCGATGGCTCCTGGGGCTACCAGACGACCGGCTACTATGCCGCCACGTCGCGCTATGGCGACCCGCAGCAGCTCATGCACTTTATCGATGCGTGTCACAAGGCGGGCATTGGCGTAATCATGGACTGGGTGCCCGGCGGTTTTTGTGCCGACTCCCACGGCCTTGCTACCTTTAACGGCCATATGCTGTTTGAGCACGAGATTCACCCCAACTGGGGCACGCACAAGTTCGACTTCGCCCGTGGCGAGGTCCGCTCCTTCCTGGTCTCCAACGTGCTGTACTGGCTCGAGAACTTCCACGTTGACGGCATTCGTATGGACGGCGTGTCCAGTATGCTGTACCTCAACTTTGGCATCGACGATCCGGGGCAAAAGAAGTTCAACAAGTACGGTACCGAGGAGGACCTGGACGCCAGTGCATTTATCCGCCAGGTCAACTGCGCCGTGGAGGCACACTACCCCGACGTGATGATGATGGCCGAGGAGTCCACCGCGTGGCCGCTCGTGACCTATCCGCCGCAGGACGGCGGCCTGGGCTTCCACTACAAGTGGGACATGGGCTGGATGAACGACACCCTGCATTACATGCAGACCGATTTTCCGTGGCGCCCCGGCAACCACGGGCTGCTCACGTTCTCCATCATGTACGCCTTTACCGAGAACTTTATTTGCCCGCTGAGCCACGACGAGGTCGTCCACGGCAAGTGCTCGCTGATCGGCCGCATGCCGGGCGACTGGTGGCGCCAGTTTGCCGGCCTGCGCACGCTGGCTTTCTACCAGATGACGCACCCCGGCGCCAAGCTCAACTTTATGGGCAACGAGATCGGCCAGTTTATTGAGTGGCGCTACTACGAGTCCATCCAGTGGTTCCTGACCGAGGAGTATGAGACCCATGCGCACCATCAGGCGTTTATCAAGGCGCTCAATCACCTGTACACCGCTGAGCCTGCCCTGTACGAGCGCGGCTATACCGACGACGGCTTTACCTGGATCGACGCGGACAACTCCAAGCAGTCCATCGTGAGCTTTGTGCGTCAGGGCGAGGATGTCGATGACGACCTGGTGATCTTGATCAACTTTGACCCGGCGAGCTACGAGAGCTTCCGCGTGGGCGTGCCGCGCGAGGGTGACTGGGAGGTCATCTTCGATTCTGACCGTCCCGAGTTTGGCGGCAGCGGTTATGCCGGCGAAGAGCCCTACACCTGCTCGAGCGAGCCCTATCCCTGGAACGGGCAGATGGACTCCATTGAGATTAAGGTGCCCGGTCTGGCAGGCGTGGTGCTTAAGCGCCGCGGTCCCAGCAGCTATAAGCCGCCCGTGGTCGAGGAGCCCAAGGCTGCGCCTAAGAAGCGCACGTCGTCGGTGAGACCTAAGCCCGCGGCTGCTAAGAAGGCTCCGGCTAAGGCGAAGGCTAAGGCGACCAAACCCGCCACGGCCAAAAAGACAGCCACCAAAATGGCTGCTCCCAAGGCTAAGGCAGGTGCTGTTAAAGCATCTGGCAAGAAAGCGTAACAAAAGCGTTACCACTGCAATTACCCGCCCCGACGAGGCGTAGGATACAAGTCATAACCGTTCCGGGAGAAACATCCCCGGGGGAAAGGAACGTATGAATAAGATCTTCGACAACAAGCAGGAGTTTACCGAGCTCTATCGCGATGCCGTCATGAGCATCAGCGGTAAGAGCGTCGAGGCCGCCAGCGACCTCGACCGCTTTAACGCCCTGGCCAAGCTCGTGGCCGAGAAGGCGCGCACCGTTGCCACCAAGAGTGACGCCCGCGTCACCGCCGAGGGCAAAAAGCGCGTGTACTACTTCTCGATCGAGTTTTTGATCGGCCGTCTGCTCGACAACTACCTGCTCAACTTTGGCGTGCGCGACATGGTCGCCGAGGCGCTCGACGACATGGGCTTTGACCTGTCCGTCATCGAGAACCAGGAGCCCGATCCGGCCCTGGGCAACGGTGGCCTGGGTCGTCTGGCCGCGTGCTTCCTGGATTCCATGGCAGCCGAGGGCATTGCCGGCTACGGCAACGGCATGCGCTACCGCTACGGCCTGTTTAAGCAGGAGATTGTCAACGGCAGCCAGGTCGAGGCCACCGACGAGTGGCTCACCCACGGCTATCCCTGGGAGGTCCGTCGTCAGGACAAGGCCGTGACCATCAAGTTTGGTGGCCATGTTGAGGGCTTTGAGGAGAACGGCCGCACGTTCTACCGCACGGTGGACACGCAGGACATCCTGGCTGTCCCTTATGACATCCCCGTCGTGGGCTATGCCGGCGAGACCGTCAACAAGCTGCGCGTCTGGGCCGCCGAGCCGGTCGAGGAGCACTTTGATCTGGAGGCCTTCAACCGCGGCGACTATGCTCTGGCCGATGCCGAGCGCGCTGAGGCCGAGGCCATCAGCGCCATCCTCTACCCCAACGACGCCGGCGAGCACGGCCGTCTGCTGCGCCTGAAGCAGGAGTACCTGTTTGTCTCGGCCGGTATCTACAGCCTGCTCGACACCTTTGAGAAGGAGCACGGCGCGAACTGGGAGCTGCTGCCGCAGTTTGTAGCCATCCACACCAACGATACCCACCCCGCCATGTGCGGCCCCGAGCTCATGCGTATCCTCATCGACGAGAAGAAGCTCGAGTGGGATGACGCCTGGAACATCGTGACGCAGGTCGTGAGCTACACCAACCACACCATCCTGCCCGAGGCCCTGGAGAAGTGGCCCATCGGCACGTTCTCCAAGCTCCTCCCCCGCGTGTACCAGATCATCGACGAGATCAGCCGTCGTTGGCACGAGTCTTTCGACACCACGCAGGAGGGCTGGCAGGAGCGTCTGCGCCAGACCGCCATCCTGTGGGACGGCGAGATTCGCATGGCCAACCTGTCTGTGATCTGCAGCCACAGCGTCAACGGCGTGGCCAAGATCCATTCCGACATCATCAAGAACATCGTGCTCAAGGACTTCTATGCCCTGACGCCCGAGAAGTTCAACAACAAGACCAACGGCATCTCGCACCGTCGCTTCTTTGCCGAGGCCAACCCCACCTACGCCAGGCTCGTGACCGAGGCCATTGGCGATGGCTGGCTCAAAGACGCCTTTGAGCTTGAGAAACTCAGGGAGTTTAAGGACGACACCGAGTTCCTGAAGGCCGTGGGTGCCTCCAAGCGCGCCAACAAGGAGCGTCTGGCCGCCTACGTCAAGGCCGAGACCGGTCTGGTTATCGACCCCAACACCGTCTTCGATGTCCAGGTAAAGCGCTTCCACGCCTATAAGCGCCAGCTCATGAACATCATGAAGGTGATGGACATCTACAACCGTCGCATCGCCGATCCTAACTTCCACGTGACGCCGACGACCTTCATCTTTAGCGGCAAGGCTGCCTCGAGCTACACCTTTGCCAAGGAGACCATCTGCCTCATTAACTCCGTGGCCGACGTCATCAACAACGATGCCCGCGTCAACGAGGTCATGAAGGTCTGCTTTATCCCCAACTTCCGTGTGAGCAACGCTCAGCTCATCTACCCGGCCGCCGAGATCTCGGAGCAGATCTCCACGGCCGGCAAGGAGGCCTCGGGCACGTCCAACATGAAGCTCATGATGAACGGCGCCATTACGCTGGGCACCCTCGACGGCGCCAACATCGAGATCGCCGACCTGGCCGGCCGCGAGAACGAGGCCATCTTTGGCCTGACCGCTCCCGAGGTCGAGCAGCTCTGGGCATCCAACAGCTACTTTGCGTGGGATACCCTCAACGGCGACCGCGAGCGTCTGGGCCGCGTGATGGACGAGCTCAAGGACAACACCTTTGCGGGTCTTTCGGGCAACTTCGAGAGCATCTACAACGAGCTCATGAACAACAACGACCCCGACCTGGTCATGGCCGACTTCCGCAGCTACGTTGATGCATGGGAGAACCTCACGGGCAGCTACGGCGACCAGGAGACCTGGAACCGCAAGGCCCTGCTCAACACCGCCTCGAGTGGCTGGTTCTCGTCCGACCGCACCATTCGCGAGTATCGCGACGAGATCTGGCACGCATAAAGCGCGCGAGCTCCCTTTGCCGCACGGCATTACTCGACGGGCGTGACAGTGCGCCGCGCCCGTCGCTAATGGGTTAGGAACATCGATGACAGAAGGAGAAATCGATGAGTAAGAAAGAATGCATCGCGATGCTCCTCGCAGGAGGACAGGGCAGCCGATTGGGGGCACTCACCCAAAAGATCGCCAAACCGGCGGTTAGCTTTGGTGGCAAGTTCCGCATTATCGACTTTTCGCTGTCCAACTGCTCCAACTCGGGCATCGACACGGTGGGCGTTCTGACGCAGTACCGTCCCTACCTGCTGCATGCCTACGTGGGCTCCGGCGAGGCGTGGGATCTGGACAGCCGCGACGGCGGCGTGTCGATCCTGCCGCCGTACGAGACGCAGACCGGTGGCGCCTGGTATGCGGGCACGGCCGACGCCATTACGCAGAACCTCGACTACATCAAGGCCAACGACCCCAAGTACGTCCTGATTCTTTCGGGCGATCACCTGTATCGCATGGACTACCGCAAGATGCTCAAGACGCACATTGAGAACAACGCCGACCTCACGGTGAGCGTTATGCCCGTGCCGTGGGAGGAGGCCAGCCGCTTTGGCATCCTGACCACCGACCCCGAAGACGGCCGCATCACCAAGTTCACCGAGAAGCCCGAGAAGCCCGATTCGAACCTCGCATCCATGGGCATCTACATCTTCTCGGCCGACGTGCTGATCGAGGCGCTCGAGGAGGACGCTCTGGACCAGCGCTCGAGCCACGACTTTGGCAAGGACATCATCCCCAAGCTGCTCGGCGAGAACAAGCGCCTGTACAGCTACGAGTTCCACGGCTTTTGGAAGGACGTCGGCACCATCGCCAGTTTCCATGAGACCTCGATGGACCTGCTGGGCAACAACCCCGAGTTCGATCTGTTTGACAAGAACTTCCCCATCATGTCCAACATCACCACGCGTCCGCCGCACTACATTGGTCCGGACGGCCGCCTGGACGACTGCCTGGTCTCCAACGGCTGCAAGATCTACGGCACCGCTCGCCACTCGATCCTTTCGACCGATGTCATCATCGAGGAGCGCGCCGTGGTCGAGGACTCCGTGCTGCTGCCGGGTGCGCACGTTAAGAGCGGCGCGCACATCTGCCGCGCTATTTTGGGCGAGAACTCCACGGTCGAAGAGGGCGTGAAGCTCGGCTCTGTCGATACCACCAAGGATACGGCCGTCGTTGGAAATGACGTCGTTATCGGGAAGGGGGAATGATCCGATGATCAATCGCAAGGCCATCGGTTATATCACCGCTAACTACTCTTCGTCCTACGGCAGTGTCCTGCTCAAGGACCGCCCCATCGCGTCCGTTCCGTTTTTGGGCCGCTACCGCCTGATCGACTTCCCGCTGTCCAACATGATGAATGCCGGCATTAAGACCGTCGGCGTCGTCATGCCGGGCAACTACCGCTCGCTGATCGACCACGTGGGCTCTGGCAAGGACTGGGGCCTGGACCGCAAGAAGGGCGGCCTGTTCATGGTGCCCGGCAACGCGTATGGCACCACCAAGGGCGGCATGCGCTTCCTGCTGCGCGACATCATCTCCAACAAGACGCTGTTCCAGCGCTCGGAGAAGCCCTATGTCGTGATGATGGGCACCAACATCATCTTTAACATGGACCTCAACACCATCATCGAGGCGCACGAGAACTCCGGTGCCCAGATGACCGTGGTGTACTGCAAGGCCACGCGCAACGTCGATGACGAGACCAAGCTCGAGATTAACGAGAACGGTCGCCTGACGGGCGTGAGCGCCGGCGTCGTGTACGGCGACAACGCCTCTATGGACTGCTGCATCGTCAACCGCGAGACGCTGCTCGAGATCATCGACCACTACCAGGCCGCCGACTATCTGGACCTGCTCGAGGCACTCCAGGGCGACTTTGGCAACATCGACGTGTGCAGCTACGAGTACAAGGGCGAGGTCGTGGGCGTGTTTAGCGAGAAGTCGCTGTATCGCCGCAGCATGGACCTGCTCGACCAGACAGTAGCCGACCAGCTCTTCGATCCCGAGCGCCCGATTCTGACCAAGGCCCACGACGTGCCGCCTTCGCGCTATGCGACCGGCAGCCACGCGTGCAACTCGATCATCTCGGCCGGCTGCATCATCAAGGGCACCGTGCGCAACTCGATCCTGTCGCGCGGCGTCGTGGTCGAGGAGGGCGCTTCGGTGACCAACTCGATCATCAACCAGAGCTGCATCATCAAGAGCGGCGCCCGCGTTGAGAACGCCATTCTAGACAAGAACAACGTGGTTCCCACCAACACCGAGCTTCGCGGCACGCCCGAGAACATCCTGGTGCTGGGCAAGGCTCCGTTAACTTCCGACACCACCATCGTACGTTAACGTTGGCACCGCAACATCGCTCGTAACATGTAGAATAGCCGCCCGGTTAGCGCCAGGCGGCTATTCTCGAATTGCAACATGGGAGACAATATGGCAGATTCCAGCAAAAAGATGCAGATCGTGTTTGCCTCGGCCGAGTGCGCACCGTTTGTAAAGACCGGTGGCCTGGGCGACGTGGCGGGCTCGCTGCCCGCGGCGCTTGTGCGCGCCGGCGCCGAGGTCATCGTCATGGTGCCCAAGTACGCCACCATCAAGGACGAGTACAAGGCGCAGATGGAGCACTTCTCCGACTTTTACGTGAGCCTGGGCTGGCGCAACGAGTACTGCGGTCTCGAGAAGCTCGAGCACGACGGCGTCACCTATATGTTCATCGACAACGAACGCTACTTTGCACGCGACTATCCGTACGGCTTCTTTGACGACGGTGAGCGCTTTGCGTTCTTCTCCAAGGCCATCACCGAGAGCCTGCAGCACCTGCCGGCCGGCTTTGAGTGCGACATCCTGCACTGCAATGACTGGCAGACGGCGCTGGCGCCCGTGTTCTTGCGCGAGTTCTACCAGGGCCTGCCGCTGTACGACCGCGTCAAGACCGTGTTCTCGATCCACAACGTGGCGTTCCAGGGCCAGTTTAGCGACACCGTGATGGAGGACATCCTGGGCGTGGCGCATATTCCGGCGGCCGCCTCGCAGTTGCGTTGCGACGCCTGCAGCATCAACTACATGCTGGGCGCCCTGCGCTATGCCGACGCCATCACTACGGTGAGCCCCACCTATGCCAACGAGATCCAGACGCCAGAGTTTGGCGAGGGCCTGGACGGCGTGCTGCGCGAGCGCTCCTATGCGCTGCAGGGCATCCTGAACGGCATTGATGTGGCAGGCTTTGACCCGGCGACCGACAAGCGCATTGCCGCCAACTACACCGTGGAGGACCGTTCCGGCAAGGCCGTGTGCAAGGCCAAGCTGCAGGAAGAGCTGGGGCTCGAGGTTCGCGACGACCGCCCGCTCATGGTGATGGTCACGCGCCTGACGCGCCAAAAGGGCATGGACCTGGTCATGTACGCGCTCGACCGCATTCTGGCCGGCGGCGTGCAGGTGGCGGTGCTGGGCACCGGCGACCGCGACTACGAGGACGGCCTGCGCTACTTCCAGGACAAGTACCCCGGCACCATGGCCGCGCGCATCGAGTTCGATCCTGCGCTGTCGCAGCGCATGTATGCTGCCGCCGACATGTTCCTGATGCCGTCGAAGTTTGAGCCCTGCGGCCTGTCGCAGATCATTGCCATGCGCTACGGCACCCTGCCTATCGTGCGCGAGACCGGTGGTCTGAAGGACACTGTGATTCCGTATAACGAGTTTACCGGCGAGGGCACGGGATTCTCGTTTAGTAACTTTAACGGCGACGAGATGGGCGACGCCGTGTTCCGCGCGGCGCGTCTGTTCTGGGATAACCGCGACGCCTGGAACCAGCTGGTAACGCAGGCCATGAGCCAGGACTTTAGCTGGACGCGCTCGGCCGACAAGTATCTGGACCTGTACTTCTTTATGCATCCGGAGATTGAGCGGCCGGCGGCTGTTGTCGACGAGCCTGTGGTTGTGGCTGAGAAAGTTGAGGCCGAGCCCGAGCCCAAGGCCGAGTCGGTTGTTGAGGCGCCCGCTGCTGCTGAGGAGCCCAAGGCTGAGGAGAAGCCGGCTGCGAAGCCTGCGGCAAAGAAGACCACGACTCGTAAGACGACGACTAAAAAGGCCACGACAACAAAGGCCGCTGCGAGCAAGACCACCACTGCCAAGGCAACTACCGCCAAGGCAGCGACCACGCGCAAGCGCACCACCGCAGCTGTCAAGAAGGCCGCCGAGGCCGAGGTCGTTCCCGAGGTAAAGGCCGAGACCGCTGCAGCCGAGGTTAAGCCCGCGGCAAAGGCTCCGGCCAAGACCGCCGCCAAGAAGACGACCGCGTCCAAGAGCACAACCAAGACCCCTGCCACCAAGAAAGCTACAGCTACCAAGGCCACTGCAACGAAGGCTGCCGCAAAGCCGGCCGCCAAGGTCGAGGAGACGCCTGCCGAGTCCAAGGCGGAGGCAACCGTCGAGGCCAAGCCTGCCGCCAAGACCACCTCGCGCAAGCGCACGACGACAGCCAAGAAGACCATGGCAAAGACCGCAACTCCCAAAGCAGAGACTAAGCCCGCTGCTGCCAAAGAGGAGCCCAAGGCCGAGGTAAAGGCCAAGCTGACGCCGAAGGCCGCTGAGGTCAAGGCCGCACCGAAGGCAGAGGCTAAGCCCGAGCCTGCCAAGGAGACTCCGGTCTCCCCCGCCACTCCGGCCGAGGAAAAGGCTCCGACCAAGAAGACCTCCGTCCGCAAGGCAACTGCCACCCGCAAGCGCCGCTAATCCTGACGATTAAAACTTAATCCTCAACGCAAAAGAGGGCGCCCCAAGCAGGCGCCCTCTTCTTGGTTGAACCCCGCATTAAAAAGAGGGCCGGTTTACTACGACAAAATGGCTCCGGCCGACCACGGCGAGTAATCATCGAAATTGGCAACGCTTCTACCTGCAGTTTTAATATCACTAAAATGACTGTGGTTGAGATCATTCAATTCGTCGTAGTAAACCGGAGCTGTTTTGTTTGGCTACAAATACTATCTACATAGGCGTTTTCGAGTATCGCGATAATGTGGATGGTAAAACGATTTTCTAGGACAACCGTTCGCCGATAATGAGCGGCTGTAGTTTATACAACTAAAGTGCAACGATATACTTAAGTACTGTGCGTTTAGCCCATGGCCCGTTGGCCATGACTGTATAGAACTGGACCGTACTATGAGATTGATTCACAACAGCCGCCTGCCGCAGTTTCGCACTCCGTTTGGCGCTGTGACCACTGGAACTTCCGTTGCACTCTCGGTGATTTTGGAGGATGCCGACCCCAACCAGGCAACGCTTACGCTGCGCACCTGGGTCGATGAAATCGGTGAGTCTCTGTATCCCATGACGCACGAGGGCGACGGCATATTTACTGCAGAGCTTGAGTGCACCGAGCCCTGTCTTATCTGGTACAGCTTTATCTGCAATATCGAGGGCCAGCCCGAGGTTCGCCTAGGCGCGCCGCAAGGTCGCACCGGCGGCGAGGGCGTAACCTACGACTACGCCGAAGTGCCGTCGTTCCAGGTCACCGTCTACAAGCACCGCGAGAACCGTCCCACCTGGTACGAGCGCGGCATGGTGTACCAGATCTTCCCCGACCGCTATGCCCGTGACGAAAACTGGCGCGAGCGCACGCTGGCCGAGGTCGAAAAACCGCGCAACGGAATCCAGCGCCGCATGATCGAGGACTGGAACGAGCCGCCCGTGTACGAGCGCGCCGAGGACGGCTCCATCAAGACCTGGGACTTCTACGGCGGCTCGCTCAAGGGTATCCAAAATGACCTGTCCCGCATCGCGGAGCTGGGCTTCACGGCCATCTACCTCAACCCCATCTTTGAGGCCGCGAGCAACCACCGCTACGACACGGCCGACTACACCAAGATCGACCCGATCCTGGGCACCGAGCAGGACTTTACCGAGCTGTGCCAGGCGGCCGAGAAGCTGGGCATCTCCATCATTCTGGACGGCGTCTTTAACCATACGGGTGACGACTCGATCTATTTCAACCGCTACGGCAACTACCCCGGCGTGGGCGCGTGGCAGAGCGAGGATTCGCCATGGCGCGATGCGTTTTATTTCCACGAGGACGGCTCATACGACTGCTGGTGGGGCGTGGGCAATATGCCCGCCATCAATGAGAGCTCTGAGCTGGTACGCGAGCGGCTCCTGGGCAAGGACGGCGTGATCCGTAAATGGCTACGTGCCGGCGCTCATGGCTGGCGCCTAGACGTGGCCGACGAGCTTTCCGATGACTTCCTGGCCGAGATCAAAAAGGCCGTGCTCGCCGAGAAGCCTGATGCACTGTTGCTCGGCGAAGTCTGGGAAGACGCCTCCAACAAGATCAGCTACGGCCATCTGCGCCGCTATCTGCAAGGCTCCGAGCTGGACTCTGCTATGGATTACCCCTTCCGCGACATGGTCATCGGCTTTTTGATGGGCTACAAGAACGCCTACCAGGCAGCCGAGGATATCGAAACCCTGCGCGAGAACTATCCCCGTGAGGCCCTGTCCTGCGCACTTAATCTGCTTTCGAGCCACGACCGTCCGCGCATTATCTCGGTGCTCGGCGGCGGCCCCGATGAGTCGCAGCTGCCCGAGTGCGAGCGCAGCAAATGGCGTCTGGACGAGAACTCGATGGGCCTGGCCAAGAGCCGTTTTTGGCTCGCAACGCTCATGCAGATGACGTTCCCGGGCGTGCCTTCGATTTACTATGGCGATGAGTACGGCCTGGAGGGTCTAACCGATCCGGGCAACCGCCGCACCCTGCCGACCAAGGACCAACTGCACGACTTCGACACGCTTGCTATTGTCAAAAACGCCTCCGCCGTACGCCGCGCACTACCGTTTATGATCGACGGCGAGATCAAGGCCTTCGCGCTCAACGACGAGGTGCTGGCATACAACCGCACGGGCAAGGATGGCGAGTCCGCGACGGTTATCATTAATCGTAGTCTGCGCAATTCGCACCGCGTGACGATTCCGGCGCTCGATGAATGCGCGAGTGACGTGATCAGCGGTCACGAGTGCGAGATCCACAACGGCACGGTCACGCTCGATTTGTATCCGCTGGGCTCGTCGATCATCTATCACCATGCCGAGCAGCGCTTGCAGGAGCCGCTCGATCACGGCGCGGGCGTTGTGTGCCATATCACCTCGGTACCGACCGATGACGGCAAGCCCGGCACGATCGGCGCACCCACGCGTCGCTTTATCGACCATCTGTCCGCTATGGGCATGCGCTACTGGCAGGTCCTGCCTGTCAACCCAACGGACTTCTTCCGCTCCCCTTACGCCGGGCCTTCGGCCTTTGCGGGCAATATTGACCTGCTGCCCGAGAGCCAAGAGGAGCTGGCGGCCGACTTTGAGACTTGGAAGGCCCGTGGCGGCGAAGATGCCGATCCGCTCTACACCGCGTTTAAACATCGCAACGCCGATTGGCTCGAGAAATACTGCGTCTACATGGCCGTTAAGAAGTACTTTGAGGGCGAGTCGCGCCACGATTGGCCGACGGATGTCGCGCGCTACAACGAGCACCTGATTGACGACAAGCGTTTCCACGACGAGGCAGAGCTGCAGGCGTACATGCAGTACCGCTTTGACCTAGCCTGGTGCGAGCTCATGAACTACGCGCACAAGAAGGGCATCGAGGTCATCGGCGATATCCCGATGTATGTCTCGGACGATTCGGCCGATGCATGGAGCGAGCCCGAGAACTTCTGGTTGTCCGATACCGGTAAGGCAATCGAGATCTCCGGTGCGCCGCCCGATAACTTTGCGCCCGAGGGCCAGGTGTGGGGCAACCCAACGTTCCGCTGGGACCACATGAAGCAGAACGGCTATAACTGGTGGATGGATCGTCTGCGTCGTGCGTTTTCGCTCTACGACCGTGTGCGCCTGGATCACTTCCTGGGCTTCCACAGCTACTTTAGCATTCCCGCGGGTAAGGCCTGCGCCGACGGGCGTTGGCTGGCAGGCCCGGGCAAGGACCTGTTCCAGACCGCCTATGACGAGCTGGGGCCGCTCAACTTTATCGCGGAGGACCTGGGCTATCTGACGCCTGGCGTTCGCGCCATGGCTTCGACTTGCGGCTTCCCCGGTATGGACGTACTGGAGTTTAGCGATTACGACGTTCGTTGCGGCGTGCACCCTACGCCCGGCAAGATCCTGTACACATCGACTCACGACACGTCGACGCTCGCCGGTTGGTGCACGCGCTCCTTTGCGGGCGGCGACGAGCCGAGCGGTGTTGAGGTGGCAGCCAAGCTGATGAGCGACGCGCTGACAAGCGACGCTCCCCTGGTGATGATGCCGCTGCAGGACGTGCTGGGGCTTGGCGACGACACGCGCATGAACGTACCGGGCGTGGCCACGGGCAACTGGACCTGGCAGGCTGACGAGGCCGGCGTTGCGGCCGCTGAGGGCAAAACCGCACAGCTCCTGCGCAACACGCATAGATTCTGGGGCGAAGCGTGATAAAACCCCCGATATAGGGTACAGTTACAGACGTTTGAATTTTTGCGGGCAGAGTAATCTGCCCGCTTTGTGCTGAAAAGGAAGTATTATGGCGCGCTACGATTACAAGTGCTCGAGCTGCGGCAACGTGTTTGAGGTTGAGCATCCCATGTCCGAGACCCCCGAGGTCGTGTGCCCCAACTGCGGCGCTCCGGCCGCCAAGACGTTCTCGGCCAGCGGTATTAAATTTGAGGGCAGCGGCTTCTACAACACCGACCAGCGAAGCGGCGGCTCCAGCACCAGCGCCACCAGCGGCTGCTGCGCCAATTGCCCGCACAACCACTAGAAACTAAGCCGCCCCGCGACCGACACACCGATCGCGGGGCTATTTCTTTGCGCTATGGGTAGCTAATTATCTGCCAGGTTTCCTTATGAGTTGCGGTGAAATAAGGACTGTTTGGCGGTTAGAAGCCGATATTCAATCCCTATTTCACCGCAACTTAGTAATTATTTGCGAACCAATCTGGCGCAGAAGTGACCGTCGTAGGAGTCGGCGTTTACCGGCACGCTTTGGAAAAGGCCTCGAGAGTTTTGGCGTACGGAAACGAGCTTCTTGGCCTGATCGAACTCGGGGAGTTGCAGAATCTGCGCCTCGGAAAGCGGTGCCACGTTAAAGCCGGCACCCTCGGGAGAGCTCAGGAAAGCGTCCACCACCTGCGTGTTCTCCTCGTCGAAGACCGAGCATGTCGCATAGATGAGCTCGCCGCCGGCAGTCACGCGCTCAGCAGCCTCTTTGAGCATCGTCAACTGCAGCTTGGGCAGCTCAACCGTCACATCTTTTTCGGTCAGGCGCCAAGGGATCTCGGGATGACGACGCATGGTGCCGGTGCCCGAGCACGGCGCATCGATAAAGACCGTGTCGAACTTAACCGGCTCGCCAAGCATGGCATCAAACGATGTGAGCACCTCATCAAGCTCGCAAGCATCACCCGAAACCGTGCGAACGCCCTGAATACCGGCCTTATGCAGACGAGCGAGATTCAGATCGCACTTGCGATCATGCAGATCGAGCGCCGTATGCTGACGCTCATAGCCCGCACGCTTGGCCTGGCACATCATCACATAGGTCTTGGTGCCACGGCCGGCACCAATCTCAAGGCAGCTACCAGGGCGAGTGGCAGCTGTGGCGATAAGCTGCGCGTTGAGATCGGATGCCACCGCGGCAGCACGCTCAAATACGCCCGACGCAACCGTAACCTGAGCATCGACCGGAGCATGGCAACCCGGGAACACGGGTGCCACAAGCTGCGAGATATACGGATCGGGCTTGGACGCAAAGGCGTTCTCATGCAGGGCCAGCGGTGCGGGGGCCAGATTGCCGGCAAAGTTAAGCGCACCCTCTGGAGTGTCAAACGACGCCATAATGCGAGCGCATAGCCAGCGAGGTAGACCCATCAGGCGCGACAGACGAACCAAACGTCGCTCAGACTCATCCACATCGGACGCAGTAGCAAAGTCCTCAACATTGTCTGCAACCTTATGCAGTACAGCATTGGCCAAGCCAGCGGCAGACTTAGCCCCGCAGCGAACCAGCTCAACACCCTGACTTACGGCAACGCGGCCCGGCGTATGCAGATAGAGCATCTCGAAGGCCGAGATACGAAGCGCCATGCGAACACGCGGCGCAACCTTTTTAGGCTTATCGAGAAACTGATCGAGCAGCTCATCCAAAATACCCTGGGTGGCCGCAACGCCAAGTGCCAAACGAGCTGCAAAAGCAGAATCGCGCTGGTCAATGGCCTTGGCCGAAGCACGGGACGAGAGCACGTCGCGCGCGTACATGCCGCGGCGATCGGCTTCCATCAAAACATCAAGCGCGAGCTTGCGCGCGGGAGACAGTTTACTCACGACAAAACACCCCACGAAAGATCGGCACCCTGCAGGCCGGCAGCCCAGGCAGAAGCAGCCATAGCACGCTTGCCATCGGGCTTAACCTCGAGCAGCTCGACCGCGCCATCGGACAGGCCAAGGTAGACACGCTTGGCCTTAACGAGAACCTGACCCTCGCCGAGCGACACATCAGCCGCCGCAGCATCGAGCACACGCACGGTCTTGCCGGCAATCACGCAACGAGCAGGCGCGGTATCGGACGAAGCCAGCATATGGCGCACGCAATCAAGCGCCGCCATGTGCGGATCCAGGCGCATCTCCTGCTTAGAAATCTTGGCAGCATGGGTAACGAGCGCCTCATCCTGTTCAGTCCACACGGCGGTGCCATCGGCAAGAGAAGGAAGCGTATCGGCAAGCAGTTTACCGCCAAGCTCACCAAGCTCCATGGTCAGCGCCTCAGCATGCTTACCGGCAACCGACGTGGAAGCCTGAGCACAATAAGCACCAGTATCCACGCCGTGCCCGATGCGCATGATAGAAACGCCAGCAACCTCATCACCAGCGAGAATCGCACGCTGAATGGGAGCAGCGCCACGCCAACGAGGCAGCAGCGAAGCATGAACATTCACAATACCAAGCGGCGCCATATGCAGCACCTCATCGGGCAAAATGCAACCATAGGCTGCCACACAGAAAATATCAGCCTGGGCAGCCTGGAGCGCCTCAACAACCTCAGGCGTCATACGATTAGCCTCAATGACCGGCAACCCCAGCTCGAGCGCCTTAGCCTTAACAGGAGACGGCTCAAGCTTCTTGCCACGCCCACGAACAGCATCGGGACGAGAAATTACGAGCGCAACCTCATTACCGGCCGCAACAAGCGAAGTAAGCGAAGGCACAGCAAAATCAGGCGTACCCATAAACACAATACGCATAAAGAACGTCTCCCCTCAACCAAAGCCGAGACAGCTACAAAGAACAGCGGAAAGCCAAGTACCCAGCCCATCCGCAATAACAATTCAACAAGAACAAATATACCCAAAACCAAAGAAAGAGCCGCAATAAAAGCAGCTCTTTCAGCAAAGCACCTATCAGCGAAGACGCCCCTCCCTGGCCCGACGGCACCCGGGCGAGACAAGCAGCGTCAACGTAGTCCCCGGGGCGCCCGCCTATATCATCCCGTGCTCAAACATTCTCGCTGCGCTGCGAAACTGCGCGCGGGACGATATAGGCGGGCGCCCCGGGGACGGACAAACCTACTCCGTCTCGCCCGGTCGAGCGCCGCGGGCCAGGGCGTCCTGGTACTCCTTGACGGCCTTAATCCTCTGCATGGGCTTGAGTCGCTCAAACATGGTGTTGCCATGCAGGTGATCGATCTCGTGCTGCAGGCACACGCAGAACAGATCGCCCGAGGCCTCATAGCGAATCAGGTTGGCGTCCAGGTCATACGCCTCGACGACGACATGGTCGGGACGCTCGATCTCACAGCTAATGCCAGGAATGGATAGACAGCCCTCGCTATACGGAACGAGATGGTCGCTTTGCTCGACAATCACGGGATTGATGAGCACGTACGGGTCGTAGTCGTTCTTGTCGCTGTAGTCGCAGTCGATGGTAACGAGCTGAATGAGCTCGCCGATCTGCGGAGCAGCCAGGCCGCAACCGCCGTTATCGAACATCATTTTCTTCATCTTCTCGGCAAGCGCCTCGATCGCCGGGGTGATCTCCTCGATGACGGCGCACTCCTGGCGCAGACGAGGGTCGGGCGACAGTACGATTCCGTTGGCTTCCATGGCCATCCTTTCGGTTTGTTACATCAAATCATAGGCGTCGACGTCAACGCTCACGCTCACGCCGCGCACAGAGCCCACCTCTTTGAGGCAGGCGTCGATATCATCAGAGACATGGTACCCCACGGGCGACTTCACAAGCAGATGGAAGCGGTAACGGTCCTTGGCTCTCTCGATTACACACGAAGCCGGGCCTAGCACCTGCGGCACGGCACTCCCCGCCCGCAAAAAATCGGGCGCGGCGGCATGCCAGCGGCGCTTAAGAAGCTTTGCAATGCGCCCAATGTAGTCCTGCGCGTCGTCTCGGTTTGCCGACCACACCAAGATGTTGACCAGGCGAACAAACGGCGGGTACAGCGCGTCGCGGCGCTGGTCCAAATCGTAGTCGGTAAAGATCGAACGGTCGTGCTCAGCGACGGCACGAATGACCGGATCCTCGGGCAGGTAGGTCTGGACGATCACCTCGCCGGGACGATCACCACGACCGGCACGGCCGGCGACCTGCTCCAGTAAATCGTAGGCGCGCTCCCCTGCGCGAAAATCGGGCAGCTTAAGGGCGAAGTCGGCATTGACCACGCCCACGAGCGTGACCTCGGGAAAATCGAGACCCTTTGCGATCATTTGGGTGCCCAGCAACACGGCGCAATCGGCCGCATCGAACTGCTCGAGCAGCTTTTTGTGCGAATCCTTGCCGCGCGTGGAATCGGCATCCATGCGGATGATGGCGACGTCCTCGGGCAGCATCTGGTGCAGTGCGTCCTCGATCTGCTGCGTGCCCAGCCCCATTTTTGCCAGGTAGCGGCTGCCGCACTTGGGGCAACGACTCGTGGGCGCGGGATACGGCTGCACGCGCCAGGAGGATCCGCATGTGTGACATTGCAGCGTGTGCGTGCGCTCGTGATACGTAAGCGCTGTGGAGCAGTGGTTGCAGGTGGGAACGCAGCCGCACTCGCGACACATCAGGAACGGCGCAAAGCCACGGCGGTTATGCAGCAGCACGGCCTTCTCGCGACGCTCGACCACACGCTCCAAGCCCTCCATCAAGGGTTTTGAGAACATGGAGCGGCTGCCGTGTGAAAACTCACGGCGCAGGTCGGCAATGCGGACCGTAGGCAGCACGGCGAGTCCCGGGCGCTCGGGCATCTCGACACGCGTCCAGGTAGCACCGTTGTATGTACCGCGGCGGCAGCGGTCGAGGGCCTCGGCAGAAGGCGTGGCCGAGCCCAGCACAAGTGGGCAGCGATAGCGGCGCGCCATCTCGGCCGCAACCTCGCGCGCATGGTAGCGCGGGCTGGAGCCCTGCTTGTAACTGGTCTCGTGTTCCTCGTCGATGATGATGAGACCCAGGTCGCTGAGCGGGCAAAAGAGCGCCGAACGCGCGCCGACGACAACGCGGGCAGTACCACTGGCAACCATGTCCCACTGGTCCAGGCGCTCGCCGGCCGAAAGGCGCGAGTGGAAGACCGCGACCGTCTCGCCAAAGCGCGAGCGGAAGCGGCCGACGGTCTGGGCCGTCAGCGAGATCTCGGGCACGAGCACGCAGGCAGAGCGGCCTGCCGCGAGCACGCGCTCGATAGCGGAGAGGTAAACCTCGGTTTTGCCGGAGCCGGTGACGCCGTCGACCAGCACCACGTCGCCATGAGCGTCAAGGCGGGCGCGCTCAATCTGCGCGAGTGCCTGTTGCTGGCCGTTGGTAAGGGAGACCGGCGCCTTGCCGCTTGCCGAGGACAGCGTAGTCTGCTCGCTGCAACCGCGCCAGGCACGGCGCTCCTCCACCACCACGATGCCGCGTTTTTCGAGCGCCTTGATGGTCGCCGACATACTGTTATAGAGAAGGTTGAGGTCGCGCGTCGTGACAGGACCACACTGGAGCGCCTCGATGAGTTGGCGCTGGCGGACCGCGGTCTTGGGTGGCGTGTAGTCAAAGCCTTCGGGCGTAAGCATCACCCAGCGGTTTTGGATGGGTTTGACGGCTGGACGTTCAACCGTCCACACACCGTCGTCGCCCTTGACCACACGCGGGCTGCAACCCGGAGGCAAGAACAGGCGCAGACACTCGGAAAGCGTCGCGACATACTCGCGGCTCATCCAACGTGCGATGCGGGCGGCTTCGGCGGTAAAGAGCGGTTTGCTGAGGATGGCCTCGATGGGCTTGATGCGCACCGGGTCGAGGGAGTTGTTGCCCGGCAGATCGCCCAGATCAGGCGCAATGTCAACGACATAGCCCGCGGCGGCACGGTTACCAAAGTGGACCAGGACCGTGGATCCGATCTGGACCTCGTTGGCAAGGGACTCGGGGATGCCGTAAGCAAACGGTTCCGACAGCGCACGGGTGGGGATGTCGAGGACCACGCTCGCGTAGGCGGCAGGGGGCTCGGGCGAAGGCTTAGACTGAGCCGAGGCAGCGGCAGGCTTGGGCTTCACCGGAGCTTCCTCCGGTTCCGGCAAACCAAACAGCGACAGTTGTTGAGCCATACACCACCTCTAACGAACGGACCTGAAAGGGGTGGGACAAAATAATCAGTAGAGTTTGTCCCATGGCCGATACGAGTGTCGAGCTCGTTGCGTCACTCGAACATGGGACAAACACTACTGATTATTTTGTCCCAGCAACCCACTCATCGGTACAGAAACAAGAGCCCCGCTCGGGTGAACGGGGCTCGGATACATGCATTTGCGCGTCTACTACAGCGCCATCGTGCGAGCGCGGTCGATACGCGCCAGGCAGTCGTCGCGGCCGACGAGCGCCATGGTCTCGCCCAGCGGAGGGCTCACCATGTTGCCGCAGACGGCGACGCGCACGGCCTGGAACACCACGCGCTTCTTGAGGTCCATCTGCTCGGGCAGCGGCTCAAGCGCGGCGTCGATGTTCGCGGCTGTCCACTCGTCCACGCCCTCGAGCGCGGCCTTGGCGGCGTCCAGGATGGCGCCCATGCCTTCCTTGGCCAGGCCCTTGTTAACGGATTTCTCATCATACTCGAGCGTCTCGGCCGTAGCAAAGATGGGAGCGGCGACGGTCACGGCGTCGGCTGGCATCTTGGTGCGCGGCTTGACGATGGCAGCGAGTGCGTCAATCCAGTCCTCGCCGTACTCGACGTTGCCCTCGATGAGACCCGCCTCGTGCAGCTCGGGGACCATGATCTCGTCGGCAAACTGGGCATCGGACATGCCGTTGATGTACTCGGCATTGACCCAGTCGAGCTTCTTGGGGTCGAAGGTCGCCGGGTTCTTGGAGATGCGGTCGAGTGAGAACTTGCTGGCCAGGACATCGCGCGGGATGATCGTGGTCTCGCCGTCAAGCGACCAGCCGAGCAGCGCCAGATAGTTGACGAAAGCGTCGGACAGGTAGCCGGCGTCGCGGTACTCCTCTACTGAGGTGGCGCCGTGGCGCTTGGAGAGCTTCTTGCCGTCGGCGCCCAGAATCATGGAGATGTGGGCGAACGTGGGCACGGGCGCGCCGAGGGCCTCGTAGACCATGACCTGGCGCGGGGTGTTGGAGAGGTGGTCGTCGCCGCGGATGACATGGGTGATCTTCATCATGGCGTCGTCGACGACGGTCGCAAAGTTGTACGTGGGCGTGCCATCGGAGCGGAAGATGACAAAGTCGTCGAGCTCCTTGGCGTCGAAGGTCACCTCGCCGTGAACGGCGTCGTGGATGACGACGTCGCCGCGGTCCTCGGGCACCTTGATGCGCAGGACGTAGGACTCGCCGGCCTCGATGCGACGGCGGGCCTCCTCGGGATCAAGGTCGCGGCAACGGCGCTGATAGCCCTGGAAGGGGTCCTTGCGCTCCTGCGCGGCCTTGCGATCGGCGTCGAGCTGCTCCTTGGTGCAGAAGCAGGGATAGGCCTTGCCCTCGTCCCAAAGCTTCTGGGCGGCCTGCTTGTACAGGTCCAGGCGCTCGGTCTGGGCGTAGGGGCCAAAATCGCCGCCCACCTCGGGACCCTCGTCCCAGTCCAGGCCCAGCCAACGCATGGCGCGCAGGATAATCTGCGTGTTCTCGTCGGTAGAGCGGGTGGGGTCGGTGTCGTCGATGCGCAGGATGAACGTGCCGCCGTTTGCACGGGCGAAAGCCCAGTTATAGATAGCGGTGCGGGCGCCACCGATGTGCAGCTTGCCCGTCGGTGAGGGTGCAAAGCGGACGCGAACGTCTGATGCCATGGAAATCTCCTCGATTGCAGGATGGATGTCTAACCGCATCAGTATAAAGCATCAAAGCAACCTCCGCACAAAGGGCACCGACCCACTCATTGGGGACAGACTTAAATGATCAGTCTTTGGGCAACCTGTCGGCACTTAGGTAAGGCTGATCATTTAAGTCTGTCCCCAATGAGTAGGTGCGGAAAGGGTGTGAATGTTTGATTTACGCGCTATGATGTGCCCTTGCATAGAGAGCCCGGCGGAATGGTAACGGTCGCCGGGACACGTTTTTGAAAGGACAATCATGTCAGAAGAACTTCGTTCCATCCCACCCCAACACGGGTCCTTTGTTTTTACGTCGGAGTCGGTGACCGAAGGTCATCCCGATAAGATCGCTGACCAGATCAGCGACGCCGTCCTCGACGCAATCCTCGCCAAAGAAATAGAGCTGCAGGAGCAGGGCTACATCGCCCCCAACGGCGTGCCCGCCAACGTGGAGAACGTCCGCTGCGCCTGCGAGACCCTCGTGACCACCGGCACCGTCATCGTCGCCGGCGAGATTCGCACCCAGGCCTACGTCGACGTACAGGAAATCGCCCGCGGCGTCATCCGCCGCATTGGCTACAACCGCGCCAAGTTCGGTTTTGACTGCGACACCTGCGGCGTTATGAGCCTCATCCACGAGCAGTCGCCCGATATCGCCCAGGGCGTTGACGAGTCCTTCGAGACCCAGACCGGCGCTACCACCGACCCGATCGACCTGATCGGCGCCGGCGACCAGGGCATGATGTTCGGTTATGCCTCCAACGAGACCAAGACCCTCATGCCCATGCCGCACTACCTGGCAAGCCGCCTGGCCGAGCGCCTGGCCGCCGTGCGTCACGACGGTACCCTCGCCTATCTGCGTCCCGACGGCAAGACCCAGGTCACCGTGCGCTACGAGGAAGGCAAGCCCGTCGAGGTCACGACCATCGTCATCTCCACGCAGCACGCCGCCGAGATTGAGGACATGGGCAAGATCAAGGCCGACCTCATCGAACACGTCATCACCCCGGTCATGGCCGCTGAGAACATGCCGTGGGACAACGCAGACATCTATGTGAACCCCACCGGTCGCTTTGTTGTGGGCGGCCCCATGGGCGACACGGGCCTCACCGGCCGCAAGATCATCGTCGACACCTACGGCGGCTACGGCCGTCACGGCGGTGGCGCCTTTAGCGGCAAGGACTGCACCAAGGTCGACCGTTCCGCCGCGTATGCCGCGCGCTGGGTCGCTAAGAACGTGGTCGCCGCCGGTCTGGCCGACCGCTGCGAAGTCGAGCTTGCCTACGCCATCGGCGTTTCCAAGCCGCTCTCAATCATGGTCGACACCTTCGGTACCGCGCATGTTGCCGAGGAAAAGATCGTCGAGGCCGTCGAGAAGACCTTCGACCTGCGCCCGGGCGCGATCATCCGCGACCTAGACCTGCGTCGCCCCATCTACGAAAAGACGGCAGCCTACGGTCACTTCGGCCGAGAAGACGCCGACTTCACCTGGGAAAAAACCGACCGAGTCGAAGAACTCAAAGCAGCCTGCGGCCTGTAAGCCAACGGCAAAAGCTGCAGCCACATATCGATGCACCAAAAGAAGTACCGGCCCCAACCGGTACTTCTTTTTTATTAACCGGTGGTGAAGATGAGCCGACTTGGGACGCAGAATAGGTCACCAGCTCATGAATTTTGCAGCACGAGCGTCTCTACCATGTATCCTTAGTCCCGAGCAGGCGACCTTATGCCCCGCCCCTCGGGACGACGGGATAGAACAGGAGCGCATATGGCAGGCAAGCCACAAACACTAGCTACGACCTCGGCATTCGAGATCTTGGGCCCCGTCATGGTCGGCCCCAGCTCATCGCACACCGCCGGCGCCCTGCGGTGCGCCCAAGTTGCCGCCAGCCTGCTGGAAGGCCGCATCACTAAGGTCACCTTTGGCCTGTGGAACTCCTTTGCCCACACCTACCGCGGCCACGGTACCGACCGTGCGCTCGTCGCGGGCATCCTGGGCCTCGACACCGATGACGAAAATATCAAGCAGGCCTTCGACCTCGCACGCGAGCAGGGCCTCGAATATCACTTTGACATCAAGGGGGACGACGCCTCCATCCACCCCAACACGGTCGACATCGACATGGTCGACGCCACGGGCGCCACGGCGCAGGTACGCGGCGAGAGCCTGGGTGGCGGCAAGATGCGCATCAGCCGCATCAACGGCGTCGGCGTCGATATCTCGGGCATGTATTCCACGCTCTTCGTGGCGCACCAGGACGTCCCCGGCGTGCTCGCAGCGCTCACCAACCTGCTCGCCTACGCCCATGTGAACATCGCCTTCTGCCGCACCTACCGCACCGAAGTGGGCGGCCAGGCCTACTCCGTCTTTGAGACCGACGGCGCCCCCGACGACACCGTCGTCCCCATGCTCCGCAAGCTCGACAATGTCGATTACGCGACCTTTATCGAGCTCCCCGGTTCTGCTTCGTCGCTCTCCCCCGGCGTCTCGGCCAAGGAAATCTTCGACGACGGCGAGCAGCTGCTCGATGCGTGCGAGGAACTGGGGCTCAGCATCGGCGCCGTTATGGCCGTGCGCGAGGCGCGTCTGACCGGCGAGGCCCACGCCGTCGCCGCCATGCGCCGCGTGCTCGACGTCATGCGCGAAGAGACCACAGCCCCCATTTCCAATCCACAGCGCTCGCTCGGCGGCCTCATCGGCGGCGAGGCAAAGCTTGTCGATGCCACCAGCCGAAACGATCTGAGTATAAGCCTGATGGGCGCCGTCCAAACCGACGCCGTGGCCCGCGCCATGGCCGTGCTCGAGCGCTCCGCCACGATGGGAGTGATTGTCGCCGCTCCCACGGCAGGCTCCGCGGGTGTCGTGCCCGGCTGCGTGCTGGCGCTCGCCGACCATCTGCAGCTGGACGACGAGCAGGTCATGGATGCCCTTTATTGCGCCGCCGCCATCGGCCTCAACCTCACCACGAGCGCCTGCGTCGCCGGCGCCGAAGGCGGCTGCCAGGCCGAGGTGGGAAGCGCCGCCGCCATGGCAGCCGCCGCGCTGGTGCAGATGCTCGGCGGCACGCCCGAGCAGGCGCTCGACGCCAGTTCCATCGCGCTGAGTAACCTGCTGGGCCTCGTTTGTGACCCCGTCGGTGGCCTCGTGGAGGTGCCGTGCCAAAACCGCAATGCCATCGGCGTGGCCGCGGCATTTAGCTCGGCGCAGCTTGCCCTCGCCGGTATCAAGAGCCTGGTGCCGTTTGACCAGATGGCGCACGTCATGCTCTCCGTGGGCCACGCGTTGCCGGCCACGCTGCGCGAGACGGCAAAGGGTGGCATCGCGCAGGCTCCGGCCGCACTTTCGGCCTGTGCAAAATGCGGTGTGTGCGGATAGCGACAAAGAAAGACTCGAAGGTGGGACAAATGTCCCACCTCTTTTGAATGCCACCGTTTCCATACCACAAACAACTGGGTAATCGCTATAATGCAAGCCCAGTAAAAACACGATGAGCCGCAAGGCGAAATTCGAAGGATATGCATACGATGTCGCAAAACGATCGAACTCAACTGATTCCCGATCCGCAGCAGCCGAGCAGGCACACAGGCGGCGTTCAGTCGCCGCGTCCTATCGCGCCGAGCCGCGGTCAGCAGCGTGGTGCGGCAAACGCTTCGCAACGCCCGAACCAGCAGCGCCAGCAACGTCAGCAGCGCCAGGCAAACGGCAATACGCCCAAGCAGCCCCCCACGCACGCTCGAGGCGATCGCGGCCCCGCACGCAAACCCGCCGAAAACAATAAGCCGGGCAAAAAGACGACGCTCTTTGTCGTTCTGGGTCTTATCGTCATTGTCTATATCGTAGGCGTCGTAGCGTTTTCGCAGGTAGCCTATCCCAACACCACTATCGCCGGCGTCGATGTCTCATTCTCCAACGCTTCGTCTGCCGCCACCAAGGTCAACTCGGCTTGGAAGCACTATAAACTCACCGTGACAGGCGATGACTTTAGCTGGACCTATCAGCCCGAGTCCGATGAGCCCATTGTCGACGGCGAAGCTGCCGCAAAAGAGATTATCAGCCGCAACGAAGCCATTGTATGGCCGGTTCGCCTTGTAGAATCCTTAAGCGGCAAGACCAAAACAACCGCTAGCTCCAACGAAGTCGATCTTGATCAAGACGTCGACCTGTCCATGCTCTCCGACACCTTTGACCAAAAGCAGTTTGAGAAGGATCTGGGCGCCGCCATCGACGAGTTTAACGAGGGCCGTTCGGGCGCGTTCGAGGCCAATAGCTCCTATGACGAGCAGGCCGGCAAGTTTACCGTCGAGAAGGCGCGCTCCAACGAAAAACTCAACCGCGAGCATGTCATTAAGTATGCCGAGCTCGAGCTTGCCTCGCTGGCCGAGACCGTAGATCTTTCCAAGCTCGGCAACGATGCCTATGAGCCGCTCAATGGAACGCTGACCGATGATCAGATTCAGGCCGCATGCGATGCCGCCAACAACTTCTTGGGCGTCAACGTGACCCTCAAGCTCAACGGCGAGGATGCCGGCAAGGTTGATGGCAGCTCCGTGTTGCAGTGGATTAGCTTTGCCGATCCGGCCAACCCCACGCTCGATACGTCGCAGATCAGCAGCTGGGCAGCCGAGCTCGCCAACGGCTTTAATACCGTGGGCTCCACTCGCTGGTGGACGCGCGCCGATGGCAAGCAGTGCGCCGTCGAAGGCGGCGACTTTGGTTGGTCCATCGACAGTACCTCGCTCGCCAAGCAGGTCGAAGACGCCATTAACAACAAGCAGACCGGCGAAATCGAGATCAAATACTCCCAGAAAGCCGACACCTTTACCGCAAAGGGAGAGCCCGACTGGAAGGCATACGTCGATGTCGATCTGTCCGAGCAGCACGCGCGCTACTACGACGAGAGCGGCAACATCGTGTGGGAGGCCAACTTTATCTCGGGAAAGCCGGGCGAGGACGCCACGCCCGAGGGCGTCTGGCAGATCAACAGCAACGATGGCGCCAGCAAACTCATCGGTGCCAAGGACCCCGAGACCGGCAAACCCAAATACGAGAGCCCGGTAAGCTATTGGATGCCATTTGAGGGAAACATGGTCGGCTTCCACGATGCAACGTGGCAAAACGACAAGAGCTTTGACGACCCCAACTCCTACAAGTGGTGCGGCAGCCACGGTTGCATCAACCTGCGCCTGGCCGACGCCAAGGCACTTCACGACTGCATCAAAGTCGGCCTGTGCGTGGTTGTCCACTCGTAGCGCAACGTGCGCATTCATACAACGTGGAACCGCTACGACCAATCTAACAGTTCCGAAAGAAACCGTCCTATGCGCCCGCCCCAACCGATGGGCGCATATACTTATCGAGGTTCTTTCTATAAAGGAGACGCTATGCCGAATGTCCCCACGATCGCCCCGGGCCCGGATGATACCGAGCACACGCCCGAAGGTGCCACCGAAACGATTCCTCTGATTACTGACGTACATGCCGACAAGGAGAACGGACGCACGAACGATACGGCCGAGATTTCCGATGAAGAGGCATATGCCAAGCTCAAGGCAAAACGTACCGAACGTCGACGCAAAAAGCTGATTCGACGCGGTATTGCCGCCGGCGTCGTGGGTGCCATCGCACTCATTGCCATCGTCGCAACCCTGGTTATCAATGCGCAGCCACAGGGCGCTAGCGAGCCTATGACCGACATGGTGACCGAGGGAACGTATACCACAACGGTCGAGGCGAAAGGCCAGCTCAAACCCATTTCGTCCTCAGTGGTCTCCCCTTCTGTCGACGGCACGGTCGATTCGATCAACGTGCAGGCAGGCCAATCCGTCAACGAGGGCGACGTGCTCATGACCATTAAAAACGACGAGCTCGATCGCAACGTTGCCGAGGCGCAGCGTGCAGTTGCTGCCGCTCAGGAAGACCTCACCAACGCGCAGAAAGCCGCAGCTGCCGCGCAGGCCACCCCAACGACGGACATCGATGGAGCTTCCGCAGCGGCTGGCATCTCCGCCGCATCAGCGGACACGAACGCCGTATCGGCCGCTCAGCGCAGTCTCGCATCGGCCCAGGCAAACCTCGATCAGGCGAACGCCAAGGCCGCCAGCCGTACGGTAACGGCCCCGAGCTCGGGCAGCATCGTGGAGCTCAACGCCAAGGTGGGCGCCACGGTAACAGGCGGCATGATCATGGGCGAAAGCGATACGAGCGGCGGCAAGCAGTGCATGCAGATCGCCGACCTGTCCAAGATGAAGGTGACCGTGCAGGTGGGCGAAAAGGACATCGCCAAGATCGCCGTTGGGCAGAGCGCCAACGTCACCTATCCCGCGTTTCCCGATATCGTGAGCCAGGGAACGGTCACGGCCATCGCTTCGGTGGCAAACTCCGACTCCAACTCCGGCGGCGGCAGCGTAACCTTTAACGTCGACATCCTCATCGAAGCACCCGACAGTCGCCTTAAGCCGGGTATGACGGCCGAGGTCTCGGTGGTGACCGAGCAGCTCGACGATGTGGTGATGGTGCCGACGATGGCGCTCATGACCGAAGACGGCGAACACTATTACGTCAACGTGGCAACCGATGACGAGGGCAAGCAAACCCGTCGCGTGAAGGTGACCGTCGTGACGCAAAACGACAACGAAGCCGTAGTCGGCAAGACGCAGGTCAAGCGCGACGACCAGGGCAACGAAATCAACCCTGGCGTGCCCACAACCAAACTGCGCGACGGCGACACCCTCGTCATGGACAACGGGGCGGACACAACGGCTGACGGCGGCTACAGCGCGGATTCGGGCAGTATGTCTGCCGACGAGGGTATGTAATGCGTCCCGTCATCGACATCCGCAACGTGCACCGCATTTTTGAGAGCGAAGCGGGTTGCGCCCACATCTTGCACAACGTGAGCCTGGCGGTAGATCCCGGCGAGTTCGTCGCCATTACCGGCCCCTCGGGCTCGGGCAAATCAACGCTCATGAACATCCTAGGTTGCCTGGATAAGCCGACGGCGGGCGACTACTACCTGCAAGGGCTCAACGTGGCCGAGCTCGATGATGACGAGCTCACCGAAGTCCGCGCCCTGAGCATCGGCTTTGTCTTTCAGAGTTTTAACTTGCTGCCGCGTCTGACGGTGATCGAAAACGTCATGCTGCCGCTGTCCTACACCAATGTGCCGCGTAGCCAGCGCGAGATGCGCGCCGTGCACGCGCTGCAAGCCGTCACACTGCCGGTCGACCATTGGGACCACCGCATATCGGAACTCTCGGGCGGACAGATGCAGCGCGTCGCCATCGCGCGCGCCCTCGTCAACGACCCGCCCATCATTTTGGCCGACGAGCCAACGGGAAATCTAGACTCGACAACCGGGGCGCTCGTCATGGAAACCTTCCACAAGCTCCAGAAACGCGGCAAGACCATCGTACTCATCACGCATGACCCCGGCATCGCCGCCGAGGCCGATCGAGCCGTAACCATCCGTGACGGGCGAATCCATGACGGCGCATATGTCGCGCATACACCGAATACGTTACGCGGGGCCGTGAACGCCCTGCCCACGATTTCGACATCCACCAATCAGCCGAAGGGAGCGAAGGAATGAGCACCCGCGATCTTGTCCAAGAAGCCCTTCACTCGCTCGAGGCCAACAAGGGACGCAGCCTGCTCACCATCCTTGGCATCGTCATTGGCATCGCCTCGGTCATCGCCATGACTTCGCTCATCGGCGGCATCCAAAACAGCCTGGTCAACAGCCTGGGCCTCAATGCAGCCCGCATGGTAGAGATCTATTCGTCCCAAGAACTCACCGATTCGGATGTGGAAAAGCTTCGCAAACTGGTGCCGCAGATTGAGCAGATCGGCATCGTCGATAGCGCCTATTCCGAGTACAAGGTCGGGGATAAAAGCTATACCGTCATGGCACACGGCGTCGATAGCGACATGCTCGATGCCGTGGGCGCCAGCAAGCTCGTTGCGGGACGTGTCTATTCACAGGCAGAGTCTCAATCAGGCTCGCGCGTGGCGCTCATCAGCCGCGGCGGCGCCGATCAGCTTTACGGCAACGAACAGGACGCACTGGGGAAAACCATCAAGGTGTCCAACGGCGAGGTGCAGATTGTAGGCGTGATTGATGGCGGCAGCGACTCCATGGGCTCGCTCACGCTATATATGCCACGCGAAACCATCTCCGGCCTGTTTGGCGACGAGAATCCTTCATTCCCCAGCGTGACGGCACTTGCCGCCGAGGGCACAGACATGGACGAGCTCTGCAAGACCATCGAGTCTAAGGTGCGCGCGATGAAGGGCATCTCGGAGGATGATGAGTACGACAGCGTATCGGCGACCTCCATGAAAAGCGCCATCGATGCACTCAACTCGTTTATGGGCGCCTTCTCGCTCATCATGGGCGCTGTCGCCAGTATCTCACTGCTTGTCGGCGGAATCGGCATTATGAATATGATGCTTACCAACGTGACTGAGCGCATCCGCGAGATCGGTATTCGCCGTGCCTTGGGCGCCAGTCGCCGCGATATCACCGCGCAGTTTTTGGCCGAGTCCTCGGCGCTGTGCGTCACCGGTGGCCTGCTGGGTGTCCTGATTGGCTATCTGCTGGCCTGGGGCCTCGCGATGTTTGCCGCAGGATCAGGGGTTCTCAACGAGCTCGGTGCCAGTGGGGAGATCACACCGAGCTTTTCAATCGCCACGGTGCTGCTGGCCTTCGGCGTCTCCGTCGGCATCGGCGTGATCTTTGGCTTCTACCCCGCTCGCCGCGCGGCAAAGCTCAACCCGGTGGAGTGCCTACGCTACCAGTAAGCCACCACCAACAAGTTGCGGCGAATTAGGGACCGTTTGGGGGTGCGGACGCCGGAAACGTAGAGATCGGCCTCGCCGAAGTCGGCCTGGGCCCGGCAGGGCCTGCGTCAGCATTGCCAAAAACGCCTATCGAAAGGGCGAATCCTTCTTGACAGAACTACAGGAACACCCCCCACGCGGGCGGGAGGGCGCGCAGGCGCGGCGAGCGCCTAGCGCGCGAACTCCCGTAAGAGCGCATCTTCCACTTCCCGAAGCGAAAGGGCCCCGCCTCCCTCGGCGGGACGGGTGACCACGATACAGCGCGCTCCCACGGCGCGCGCTGCGGCGAGCTTCTCGGCCGTGCCGCCTACGGTTCCCGAGTCCTTGGTCACAAGCCACTGGGCGCCCACCTGCCGAAGCATCGCCTCGTTGAGCTCGCGGGTGAAGGGCCCCTGCATGCCGATGACGTGCGACGGCGAAAACCCCGCGTCGATGCACTTCGTTATAGCACCGGGCAGCGGGAGCACACGCACGAAGAAGCGCTCCGCGAAATCGGCGACGTGTGTGTAGGGAGCAAGCTCCTTGCTCCCCGTCGTGAGAAGAACGCGACCCGGGTTCTCGGAGAGAAAGCGCGCCGCGCAGGCGATCGACGCGACCGGCACGACGCCTTTGGGCAGCGCCTCGACCGGGCGCGCAAGGCGCAGGCATCGTGCACCCACGGCGAGCGAAGCGGCCCGGATGTTGTCGCTTGCGAGCGTAGCGAAGGGGTGCGTGGCGTCGACGACGATACGCGCGCCGGAAAGCTCGCGCTCCATGTCGGCATCGTCGAGCCTGCCCGCATGCACCTCGATGCCCGGAAGCTCACCCAAAAGCTCGCCTCCGTACTCGGTTGCCGCGTAGGCACGGGCGGGGATGCCCGCCCCGCTCGCCCATTCACACAGAAGGCGGCCCTCGGTGGTGCCGGCGAAGATGCGCAGCGCCGGCACGGATGCAGGGGCCGTCACTTCGCGCCACCCGTGCGCGTGATCTGGTAGAGCAGCGCGTTCATAATGGCCGCCGCCACGGTCGAGCCGCCCTTGCGACCCCTCGCGACTATGGCCGGCACGCGTCGCGCGAGTAGCTCCTCTTTCGCCTCGACCACGTTCACAAACCCGACCGGCACCCCAACGACGAGCGCGGGCGCGATCTTCCCCGCGTCCATGAGCTCGGCGAGGCGCAGAAGTGCTGTGGGAGCGTTGCCGACGGCCACGATGAGCGGACCCTCGATGCGGCAAGCTTTGTCCATGCTCGCAACGGCGCGAGTCGTGCCCGCGGCGCGCGCAGCCGCGGCGACATCAGGGTCGGCCATGTAGCACACGGCCTTGCAGCCGAGCTTCGCGAGCGCGGGCTTGCTTATGCCTGCGAGCGCCATGTTCGTGTCGGTGAGCACCGTGGCCCCTGCACGCAGAGCGTCGAGCGCACAGTGCGCAGCGTCATGGGTGAACACGAGGGAATCGGCGTACGAGAAGTCGGCAGTGGTGTGGATGACGCGTTTAACGACGGGCCCTTCGAGCGGCGGGAACGTGCGGCTGCCGAGCTCTTCGGTGATGATCTCGAAGCTGCGCCGCTCGATGTCGCCGGGCGCCATCTCCTTGGAATCCATCTAGTACTCCACTCCTTCCCTTGCACATATCCCCTGAGAGTAGGGGTGTTTCTCGCACCGCATCTCGGTTATGTAGTCGGCCTTCTCCACGATTTTGCGGGAAGGCGCGCGCCCGGTGAGCGCTACTTCGACGCCACGCGCGGACATATCGAGCGCGCGGTCCACGAGCGCCTCGTCGACAAGCCCCTTCGAAAGCGCGTCGAGCGCCTCGTCGAGCACGAGCAGCCCCTCCTGAGCGCCCTCGAGCTCGGCGAGCGCGGAAGCGAGGTTCCCATCGTGCAGCTCGCACGTCGCGGCAAGTTCTTCCGACGTCATCGACCAGGTAAACTTGTCCGACACCTTCCCCGCGAACAAGGGCACGCCGAAATGCTCGGCGAGCAGGCGCGCCTCCCCGCTTTCGCCGTCTTTCAGGAACTGCACGACGACGACGCGGCGGCCTGCGGCGAGCATGCGAAGGGCGAGGCCCATCGCCGCCGTGGTCTTGCCTTTGCCGTCGCCATGATACACGTGGATCATACGCCCTCCTCGATAATGCGGTAGACATACTCCATGTCAAGCGCCCCGCGCACGACGTCGGCCAGGCGGTCGAACTCGCGCGCACGGTGATCGGCTGCGGACGCTGCGCCCGCAGCACCCACGACGCTCTCGGGCAGGCCGCGCATGCGCGCGAGCGAGCGCGCGAGAGCGAGCGCCACCCCCGGTTCGTCGAACAGGCCGTGGAGATAGGTTCCGAACACGTTTCCGCAGGCCGCGCCTTCTGGTTTGCCGCCAATCGTGCCCGCAGGGGCGCAGGAGACGGTCGTTTCGCCGTCGTGAATCTCGTACCCGCGCGCCGTCATGCCGTTCCACACCGAGAACGCGCCTTGGGCGCCCGTGATGCGCAGCTCCGACTGGGCGAGGCGCTTTTCCTCCTTGAACACCGTACTTGCAGGGATGAGCCCGAGCCCGCGCGCGGTGCCAGCGCCTTCCCTGCCGTGCGGGTCGGAAAGCTCGTCTCCCAAAAGCTGGTAGCCTCCGCATATGCCGAGCACCGGTGTGCCCGCGCCCGAAAGCGCGCGTACACAGGCTCCGATGCCGCTAGCCGCAAGCCAGCGCGCGTCGTCGAGCGTGGTCTTCGAGCCGGGAAGCACCACCAGGTCGGGTCGGCCCAGATCGGTCGTCGAGGAAACGTAGCGCACGCCCACGCCGGGCACGCGCGAAAGCGGGTCGAAGTCGGTGAAGTTCGACAGATGCGGAAGACGCACGACGGCGACGTCGATGACGCCGCGCGCCTCGCGGGCAGATAGGCGCGGCGCGAGCGAGTCCTCGTCGTCCAGGTCGAGCGTAAGATACGGCACGACCCCCACGACGGGAACCCCGCACATCTTCTCGAGCGGGGCCAAACCCGGGCGCAGGATTTCCACATCGCCGCGGAACTTGTTCACCACAAGCCCCCGCAAAAGCGCGCGGTCCTCGGGCGCAAGGAGCGCGACCGTGCCGTAGAGCTGGGCAAACACCCCGCCCGGGTCGATGTCGCCCGCGAGCAGCACGGGGGAGGACACGGCGCGCGCGAGCCCCATGTTGACGATGTCGTTTTCGGCAAGGTTGATTTCGGCGGGGCTGCCGGCGCCCTCGATGACGATGACGTCGTTTTCCTCCGCGAGCGAATCGAACGCCTCCAAAATCTGCGGCATGAGCGCCTTCTTTCGCGCGAAGTAGTCCCTCGCAGCGAAGGCTCCCTGCGCCTTGCCGGCCACGATGAGCTGGCTTCGGTGGCCGCTTTCGGGCTTGAGCAGGATGGGGTTCATGCGCACGTCGGGCGCGATGCCGCACGCCTCGGCCTGCATGATCTGGGCGCGCCCCATCTCGAGCCCGTCGGCCGTGACACCGCTGTTGAGTGCCATGTTCTGGCTCTTGAAGGGAGTCACGCGCAGGCCGTCCTGCGAAAGTACGCGGCACAGCCCAGCCGCAAGCAGGCTCTTCCCCGCGTTCGACATGGTGCCCTGGATCATGATGGGCTTCGCCCTACCCACGGGTATCGACCTCCTTCGCCGAGCCTCGGCCATCCGCGCCCGCCATAGCGCCGCTGCAAGAAGCGCCGCCCCGTTCGTCGGGTTCGCCTTCGCCCGATGCGCCTTCCGCCCGAAGCGCACGGCTGAACGCCATCGCAAGCCGGGCATTCTCCTTGCGCGTGCGCACCGCGACGCGGCACCAGAAACGGGACAGTACCGAAAACGAGTCGCACGTGCGGACCAAAACCCCCTGTTTATACAGGCGCTCGGGGATGTCTTTCGCCGGCGTGCGGACTAAAAGGAAGTTCGCATCCGACGGCACGACGGAAAGCCCGAGCGAGGAGAGCTCATGGGAAAGCCAAGCTCGCTCGCCCGCCAATACATCGCGCGTGCGCGAGACGTATTCAACGTCCTCCAGGGCGGCGATGCCCGCGGCCTCGGCGACCGAGGAGACGGGCCACGCCTGCCCCGCCCGGCGAATCCCCTCGATGAGTTGGGCGTTTCCGCTGATCAGATATCCCAACCGCAACCCCGCCATTCCGTAGAGCTTGGTGAACGCGGAGAGCACGGCCACATGGCGCGAACACGCGGCGCGTGCGGCCACGCTCCTTTCGCGGGCGTCGGGCGCAAATCCGAGAAAGCACTCGTCCACGACGAGCAGCGCGCCCACCTGCTCGCAGCGGCAGGCCGCAGCATCGATCACACGGGGGTCGACGAGGCGCCCCGTCGGGTTGTTCGGATTGCAGAGGTACGCCACGTCTCTCGGCCCCTCGATCGCGCGGGCGAAGGAGGCAGGCACGTCGAAGTCGTCCGCTTCGGAGAGCGGGAACTCCTGCACGCATGCGCCGTAGTACGATGCCGCCTCCGCATATTCAGAGAACGTCGGCGCGCACACGACGAGGCGTTTCGAGCGCACCGCCGCGGCGAGCCGCCAGATGATGTCGGACGCGCCCGCGCCGCAGACGATAGTATCTTCGGGAATGCCCTGGTCGCGCGCTAGCGCGCGACCGAGGGCGAGGCTTTCCCTATCGGGGTAGGCGTCGATTCGAGAAAGCGCCTTGCAAGCTGCGGCGACGGCGCGCGGCGAGGGGCCTGCCGGATTCACGTTCACCGAGAAGTCAATGAGGTCGGAGGCACCCCCTTCGCAAGCGATGCCGAGCGATTGCGCGCTGCCCCCATGCGTGCGGGCGCGCAGGATTCCCCCGGCAGCCCGGGGCGCGGCGTGGTCTTTCCTCATGCCATCGCCCCCACGGCGAGCACGACCGCCGCGCGCGCGGCGCCGAAGACGACGAGCGCGCATACGGACGCGGCGAGCATGAGCCTTGTCGCCCGGGCGATGTCGCCCCACTCGATTTCGCGGGACGCGTCGCCTATCGTCGGTTTCTCAACGAGCTTGCCGAAATACACCGCGGGTCCTGCCAGGCGCAGTCCGAGCGCACCCGCGCACGCCGACTCGGTCTGCGCCGCGTTCGGGCTCGCATGGCGACGCCTGTCGCGGCGCCAGATGCGCGCCGCCCCGCGCGCGTCGAGCCCGACGATCGGGCACACGGCGATCATGAACAGGGCCGATAACCGCGAGGGAATCCAGTTCACCGCATCGTCGAGGCGCGCCGAGGCGCAGCCGAAGTCGATGTAGCGCTCGTTTTTGTAGCCCACCATGCTGTCGAGCGTGTTCACCGCCTTGTACGCCATGCCCAAAGGCGCACCCCCGATCATAAGGTAGAAAAGCGGCGCGATGACACCGTCGCTCGCGTTCTCCGCCACCGTTTCCACGGCGGCGCGCGCGACGCCCTGCTCGTCGAGAACAGACGTGTCACGTCCCACGATGAGCCCGACGGCTTCGCGCGCCGCGACAAGTCCGCCCTTCGAGAACGCGCGGGCAACGGCCAGGCTCTGGCGGCGCAGCTCGCATGCCGCGAGAATCTGATAGCTCGCCCATGCCTCGGCCACGAAGCGCAAGCCGGAGTGAACCATGCCGCAAAGATGCAGGATTCCCCAGGTCAAAAGCCCACACGCAAGCGGAAGCGCCACGGCGAGCACAAGCCCTGCGGCGCGCGTGCCCGCGGACGTTTGCGGGAATGCGCCCCGCAGGCGGCCTTCGGCCCACGTGATCGCGCGCCCCATGGCGACGACGGGATGGGGAAGCCAGCGCGGGTCGCCGAAGGCAAGGTCGGCCGCGAACCCGGCGGCGACGGCAAGAATCGTCATCACCGGGCATCGCCCCCCCAAGCGGGGCGAACGTCGCGAAGGCAGCGCCCATCCCAAGTGGCGGCCCATGCGCCGCCCGGCTCGGTATGCACGTCGAAGTATCCCATTTTCGGGACAGCTAGCTCGGAGAGCAGCGCTTTCACGGTACCCGCGTGAACGACGAAGACGGAGCGCCCACTCCCCTGGGCGCGCTCCGATTCGCACGCCTCCCGAAACGCCGCGATGACGCGACGGGTGAAATCGCTCTTGCCCTCGCCATGCGGGCAGCGCGTCTCGCACCAGGAGTCTACCCAGGCGCGATAGCGCGCATCCTCTTTAAGCTCGGCGGCGCTTCGCCCCTCGAAGTCGCCGAAATCCATCTCGCGCAGACCGGGGCACGCCATAAGCTCCGCGTTCGGGAAGAGGATGCGCGCCGTCTGGTCGGTGCGGGCCATGCCGCTCGTGATAACACGGAACACGTCACGATCGCACGCGAGGTCGCGCAAAGCGCGCTCGCCCGCACTCGACAGGGGCTCGTCGGTGCCCGCCCCGCTGTAGCGATGGTCTTCCGTGCCCGCCGTGGCACCATGGCGCACGAAGACGACTTCCAAAAGCGCACCCGCGCCCTGCGTCCCTCGAGGTGCATCGGCAAGGTTTCCTTTGATGACCTGGGGAATCCCGCACGTCATGCGCACGACGACGTCGGCGCGCGCAGCGAGCGCGCATCCCAGGCGCCCCGCGCGCTCGCGCCATTGGGCGTCTTCCGCACTCATGGGGACGACCCCCGAGCCGACCAAGGGCAGAATCACTGCGTCGAAGCCGATCAGCCGCTCGAGCGCCCGGTCAGCGTCGAGCGCGCGTACGAGTTCCTCAGCATGGTATGCGACGCGGCCGGCAAAAGCCGCGGGCACGCCGCCCTCCGCAAGCTGCGCCGCGTCGACGAAATCGTCCGCCGCGAACCCGAGTTTTTCGCGCACGAAGGTCCTCTTCCCCGAATGCGCGCCACCTACCACGAGCATCATAGGAGCATGCCCCCCACCACCAGCATGGCAAGCATCGCGAGCTCGGCCCATTGCAGAAACCATCCGGCCAAATCCCCCGTCACCCCGCCGAAGCGGGACAGGGCAACATGGCGGTACCACGCGAGCACCAAAAGCCCCGCCACCGCCATAAAGGCGCCGACGGCCTGAGCGCACGCGACCATCCCTGCAGCCGAAGCCGCAGCGAAAGCGCAAAGCGGCACGACGATCGCCGCGCGCTTCTTCGCAGGCGAGAGCCCCGCGGCCATGCCGTCCGCCCGCGCGGCAGGCCAGCATTCAACGGCGAGTCCCGAAAGCGCGCGGGAGAACACGAGCGAGCACAGAAGCGCGAGGAACGCCCCCGCCGTAAGCGGCAGCGCGGTGAACAGGGAAAACTGCAGAATAAGGTACACAACAACACCGATGACCCCGAAGGCACCCGCCCGCGGGTCGTGCATGATCTCGAGCTTTCGCTCGCGCGGGGCCCAACTTGCAAGCGCATCGGAGGTGTCGCAGAGCCCGTCTAGGTGGATGCCTCCCGTCACCGCCACAGGCAGCGCCACGAGCACGGCCGCGACGATGGTCGCGGGCACGCCGAGCAGGTTCGCAACGTGTCCCCACGCCGTCATGAGGAACCCTTCCGCAAGGCCCACCAGGGGAAACGCGGCAAGCGCATGGGTTGACCCGAAATCGGTCCAGGCCGATTTCGGGACGGGGATGCGCGAGAACGTTCCGAACGCCGCGCCGATTGCCTCTGCTATCTTCACCTTGTAGGTCCTTCGCCTTTCATCCACACGGGAATCCCGCATACCACTTCGACTGCGCGGTCGGCCAGCGCCGCCACGCCCGCATTCACGCGCGCGAGCGCGCGCCTCCATGCCTCGGTCCCCTCATCGTAGCGCATCTCATCGGCGAACACGTCGACGGTGACCACCACCGTATACGCAGCGGCCTGAGCGAGCCGTTCGATGCCTCCGAGCACCTCGCGCGCCGCAGCGTCGGGGTCACGTGGGGACAAGCCGCCTTCCGCGAAAAGCTCGTTCGCAACCAGGTTGCCCACGTCCTCCAAAAGAAGCGTGCAGCCGCGCGGAAGCCCGGACACTGCGGCGCCCACGTCACGCGTGCGCTCGAGGGTGGAAAACCCCTTGCCCTCGCGCAGCGCCCGATGGCGCGCGATGCGGCGGGCGCCCTCTTCCCCGAAGGGCTCCATCGTTGCCAGGTACACGCGGGGGCCGTCGTGCCCGAGGCACAGGGACTCGGCGTAGGCGCTCTTGCCGCTCGCGGCGGCGCCGATGACGAGCGTCACCGTCATTTCCCGGCCTCGAAATGCTCGTAAGCAGCCATGCCAGTCGCCGTGAACGTCTTCCCATCCCGGTACACACGCAGCGCCGAATCCAGAAGGGGCAGATACGCCATGGCGCCCGCGCCCTCGCCCAAGTGCATGCCTGCGTCGAGGGGTGCCTTTATGCCAAGCTCGCGAAGGAGCTCCCGGCTTGCGGGTTCGCTTGATGCGTGGGTGCCCACGAGGTAGCCCAAGGCGTTGGGGCACAGGCGCGCCGCGCACAGGGCCGCCGTGCAGGATATGACTCCGTCGAGGAGCGCCGGCGCCTTCGAGGCCGCGGCCCCCAGGTAGAAGCCGCACATCGCCGCGATGTCGAAGCCGCCCACCTTCGAGAGCACGTCGATCGGGTCGGCCGGATCGGGCGAGTTCGCGTCGATAGCGCGCTCGACCACGTCGCGCTTGCGCGCGAGCGAGGCGTCCGAGAGCCCCGCGCCGCGCCCGACGAGGCTCCGCGCGTCCGCCCGGATGAGCACTGCGGCCACCGCCGCCGAGGTGGTCGTGTTGCCGATGCCCATCTCGCCCGCGGCGAGAAGGCGCACACCGGCGCGGGCGAGCCCGCACGCGACGGCGATTCCGACCTCGATCGCGCGCACGGCCCCATCGCGAGACATAGCGGAGCCGTGCGCGATGTTGCCGCTCCCCCTCCGCACGTTCGCGCGCACCATGCGCGCGTCTTCTATGCCCCGGGCCATACCCACGTCGACGGGCACGACCTCGGCACCTGCGAACGCCGCCATGCGGCAGGCGCTCGCGGCCCCCTCGCACATGTTGCGCGCGACGGCTCGCGTCACGTCTTGTCCGCTTTGCGACACGCCTTCGGCAACGACCCCGTTGTCGGAGAAGAATACAGCGAGCGCACGGGGAAACTCGGCCACCTCGGCGCTCCCCTGAGCTGCGGTGATACACGCGACGGCGTCTTCAAAGTCGCCCAATCCCCCCAAGGGGTGCGCGATGGAGTCCCACGCGGCGTACGCGGCGGCACGGGCGCACTCGTCTGCGGGCGCGATCCGGGAAAGCGCGGCTTCGAGCACGGCGCCCGGCGCCGACGAGAACGCGCGCTCGACTTCCTCGCGGATGCAGGCAAGCGCGGTTTCGGTTGCTTCAGCCATGCCGCCTCCTCTCTGCGAACGACGCTGCGGCAGACGCGAACGCGCGCGCAACGTCGGGGTTCGCAGGATAGTACACATGCGGGAAGCCCGCCACCAGGGACGGGGTGGTCGTCATGCACGGCCAGCCCTTGTCGCGCCGGGGCTTCTGCGCCCAAAAGTCGCCGACCGGGCAGGTGGACTGCCAGTAGTGGAACTCGTGCGCGCGGATGCGTGTGCCGCGCGGCCCGTAGAGCCCGTCGCGTTGGGAAGTAAGCTCCACGTACCCGAAATGGGACAGCCTTCCCCCGTTCTCGCTTGCGCCCTCAAGGGCGCCCGCAACAGGCCAGCGCCACCCCTCGCTATCGGCGATTTCGCGCTGCAGGTACAGAAACCCACCGCATTCGGCAACCGTCGGCATGCCGGATTCCACCGCGCACCGCACCGCCTCGCGCATCGACACGTTCTCGGAGAGCTGCCGCGCATGGAGCTCCGGGTAGCCGCCCCCCAGATAGAGGGCGCTTGTCCCCCGGGGCAACTCGCTATCAAACAGGGGGCTGAAAAAGGCCAGCTCGCAACCCAGGTCCTCGAGCGCACGCAGGTTCTCCTCGTAGTAGAACGAGAACGCCTCGTCACGCGCGACGGCGACGATGGGCCGCGCTCCCACGATCGGCTCCAACCGGTAAGGTTCCTCGCGGATATCGGGTGCCGTCGCCGCTATTTCAAGCAAGCGGTCGACGTCGACGCTCTTTTCCACCAGCTCGGCCATCTTGTCGATGCGCGCGGAGAGCTGCTCGACCTCGTCGGCGGTCACAAGCCCCAGATGCCGGCTTTCGAGCGAGAACGCCTCGTCGGCGGGGATATTCCCCAAAACCGCGACGCCCGTGTGCTTCTCGATCGCAGGCGCCGCGTAGGCGCAGGCAGCGGCGCTCGTCTTGTTCAGCACGACGCCGCGCACGTTCGCACAAGGCAGGAACTCGGCGATGCCGCGGATTACAGCGGCGAGCGATAAAGACGCCCCGCGCCCGTTCACCACTAAAACGACCGGCGTTTCCGTGTCGCGCGCAACCTGGTAGCTGCTCGCGTCGGCCACGCCGGGCGCCATGCCGTCGTAGAAGCCCATAACCCCCTCGAGCACCGCGACATCCGCGCCCACGGCGCCGCGTGCGAGCAGGGCGCGCAGCGTCGGGGCGTCGGTGAAGAAGCCGTCTAAATTCCCCGAGCGCGCACCCACGACGCGGCGATGAAAGAGCGGGTCAATGTAGTCGGGGCCGCATTTGAAGGCCGCGCATGCAATGCCGCGGCGCGCGAGCGCGCGCAGGAGCGCGCACGTTACGACCGTCTTGCCGCTCCCGCTCGAGGGCGCAGCGACCATGAAGCGCGGGATGGACGTGCTCACCGGGCGCCGCCTTCCCCACCTGCGGCGCTGCAGTTAGCAAGCGAGACCACCTCAACGGATGGGTTCCCCTCGACAGAGAGGTCCTCCCCGACAGGCGACTCAGCAAGCGCGCCGACTTCGGCAAGCTCCTCGGCATCCGCGCCCGCACCACGCGCGCTGACGAGGAACACGGGGTTTTGCGCCTTCATAAGATGGTGCGAGCCTACAGCCTCGGCACGGGCGGCCGACACCTGGCACGCCTCGAACCCCTTAAAGCGCGAACCCGAGAGGAGCGCGCACGCCTCGGTGAGCGTCTCAACGGTGACGCATGGCACGCACAGGCGAACCTGCGAGTTCTTCTCGAGCGCCGCCTCCACGATGGAGGGAAGCTCGCCCGCGCTCCCGCCGACGAACACGGCGTCGGGGACAGGCAGTTTCGCGAGCGCTTCGGGGGCGACATCGGGGACCGCATGCACGTTGCCGCACCCGAATGCATCCGCGTTCTCTCGGATGAGCCGCACGCCGGCCGCGTTGCGCTCGACCGCCCATACCGACCCCGCTCGCGCGACGAGCGCCGCCTCGATCGACACGCTCCCCGTGCCGGCGCCGACATCCCACACGGTGTCGGTCGCGGTAAGGCGCAGCTTCGCGAGCGCGACGGCGCGCACCTCCTGCTTGGTCATGGGAACGTCGCCGCGGATGAAGAGCTCGTCGGGAATGCCCGAGGAAGCGTACGGCCAGCGGGAGCTCGCGGCGCGGGATGCGCCCGCAGAGTCCGCCGCGGAAGAAGCCGCCGCGGGCTCAGACGCGCCGGCCGGCGCCTCGGAGGCTGCGCTAGAGCCCGCAGGCGACCCGGCGCCGCCTGCGGGCTCGACAAGCATCACGTTCAAGTCGTCGAACGTCTGACCTGCGATTTCACTTGCGGTCGCGCAGGTGATGCGCTCGTCGGGGTACGACAGGCGCTCGGCCACCGTCACGCGCGCGTCCCCGAAGCCCGCCTGCACAAGCTCGCCCGAAAGCCGCGAGGGGTCTTCCCCGCCCGAAGTGGCGAGGAAGAGCTCACCTGCGCGCTCGGCCTCGGCCACGATGTCGCACGCCACGCCGTGAGCGCTCGCGAAGCGCCAATCCTGCCATGGACGCGCGAGGCGCGCGGCGAGATACGACGCTGAGCTTATGCCGGGAATGACGCGCACGTCCACCCGCGCGTCGCCGGAGAGCGCCTCCACCAGGCGGCGCGCGCCGCTGAACAGCCCCACATCGCCCGTCATCACGACCACGGCGCGCTGCCACGACGCCGCATCAGTGAGCGCGGCGACGATGTCCGCCGTCTTCACGAGCTCGCATCTCACCACATCGGGCGGCACGTCGATGCCGACAAGCGCGCGATGAGCGCCGATGACCACGTCGGCGATGTCGATCGCGTCGAGCGCCGCTCGCGAGAGCAAGTCGGGGTTTCCGGGCCCCGCCCCGATGATCGTTACCTTTCGCATGGAATCTCCCGATACCCGCGCGGCGTGACCATACGGCCGCCTACGCGCTTCGTGTCCGCGTTGCCGACGAACACGGTGGTGAACATGTCGGCGTCGAACTCCCCCAGCTCGGAGAGCCTGCACATGCCCGACTGCTGCCCCTCGCGCCCGATGTTGCGTACCCAGCCGCAGAGCGTGTCGGGGGCCTTCCATTCGAGCATAATCTTCGCCGCGCGCGAGAGCCTGTCGGCGCGCTTTCTGCTGCGCGGGTTGTACAAACAGATGCAGAAGTCGGCGCTCGCCACGGCAGCGAGCCTGCGCTCGATGACCTCCCACGGCGTGAGCAGGTCGGAGAGCGACACGACCGCGAAGTCGTGGGCAAGCGGGGCGCCGAGCACCGCCGACCCGCTCTGAGCCGCGGTGGCCCCGGCGATAACTTCCACGTCTACATCGGGGTAGTCCTCCGCAAGCTCCAGCACGGGGCTCGCCATGCCGTACACGCCCGCGTCACCGCTGCACACGAGCGCCACGGCTTCTCCGCTCTGCGCGCGCGAAAGCGCCAGGCGGCACCGTTCGACCTCGTGCATCATCGGCGTCGCGAGATGCGCCGCGTCGGGCACGGCGGCGAGCGCGAGCTCCACGTATTTCGTGTACCCCACAACGATGTCGGCCGCCTCGAGCGCGCGCCGAGCCGCAATCGTCATGCCGTCGGGGCCGCCCGGGCCGATCCCCACCACGAAGAGCTTTCCCATCACCGCTCCTTATACGAAAGTTCGATAGTTACCTTGGAAAACGCGACGGTCACGCCGCCGTGAGCGAGCTTCGGGAAGATAAGTTTGCCCCCGCCCGCGAGCGCCGCGCGCTCGCACACATTGTCGACCCCCACCGTCGCACGCACGAAATCAGATGGCGAAACGCTGCCTTCGACCTGCGACAACTCCTCTGCGGAATACGTCGCAAGCGGAATCTTGCGCGCGCGGCAGAAGGCGAGCAGACCCTCCTCGTGCGCCTTCACGTCGATCGTCGCCGCCTCGCGCACGGCCGAAGGCGAGATACCCGCCTGCCCGCACGCGAGAAGAAACGCCTCCCCGATCGCTTCGGCGCACGCACCGCGACGGCACCCTATGCCCGCAACGATGCAGGGCACGACAAGGCGAAGCGGCTCGGGCGCAGGCGCCTGCGCCCGCACGCCCGCCGGCTTCCCCGCCTCACCGGCGGGCACGACATCGCCCGTCGTCTCCGCTGCGCGAACGGACGCACCTGCATTCGCGCCAGCGAACGGCGACACGACGATATCGGCCCGAGCGCGGTCGGACGCAATGTCAACCCCCTCAGGCGGCTGTCCCGAAATCGGCATGTCGGAATAGAGCGCCACGCGCCCGCCCGAAAGCAGCCGCGCCGACACTCGCTTGATGGCCTCGGGATTCGAAACGGCGAGCCCCGCACAGCGCGCCCACGTATCCACCGCCCACACGCCGCGGACGTCGGTCGCCGTGGTGATGACGGGGATGGCCCCTGCCGCGCGTGCCACAGTTTGCGCAAGCTCGTTCGCACCGCCCAAATGCCCCGACAAAAGCGGGACGGCAAAGCGCCCCGCCTCGTCGATCGCCACAACCGCGGAATCGCTTGCCTTCGAGGCGACATGCGGCGCGATCGCCCGCACGGCGATGCCCGCCGCGCCCACGAACAGAAGCGCGTCCGACGCTTCCCACGCGAGCGCCGTCCATGCGCGCAGGTCGGCCTTCCCCTCGCCGAACCCGCGCGAAACGGAAACGTCCCAGCCAGGGTCATCTTCACCTGTCTGCGCGCAATCGGAAAGCGCGCGTGCGGTGCGCTCCGCCAACGCATACCCCCTCTCAGTGAACGCTATGCAGGAAACCCTCATCTAGCGCACCACCATCGTCGAGAAGTAGCTGCCCCGATCGGGCACATCGTCGAGCGAGCAGTACACGCGCTCGCCCGGAAGCCCACAGTCCTCTACGAGCTCGGCACCGTCGAAGGCGCCCTCCTCGCGAAGGATGCGCTTCGTGTCCGCAAGCGAGCGGCGCGCCTTCATGACCACCTTCGCCCCCGGCCAGCCGATTGCCCGGCGCACGTCGTCGTAGCCGCCGGGCACGATGTGCAGAGGCGACGACATCTCGGGCGTGAGGTCGCGCTCGAGCGCCGCGGCGACCGCGCAGAAGCTCGGCACGCCGGGAATAGCGCGCGCCTCGAACCCGCGGGCGCGCACGTCGGGCGCTATGCGCTGGAATGTGGCGTAGATGCTCGGGTCCCCCAGGTTCAGCAGCGCGACGTCGCGGACAGCATCCAGGTGCGCGACAAGCTCGCGAACAAGCGAGGCATGCTCGGCCGCGCGGCGCTCGACGTCGCGCGTCATCGAGAATCGCACGGGGATCACCGTCTTGCCTGTAAGGTCGACGGCACCGCGTACGATGTCGAGCGCGACCATGGCCCCGTCCGCCGTCTGCGGTGCGGCGATGACCGGACACGATTCGATTGTGCGGACGGCCTTGATCGTGAGCAGCTCGGGGTCGCCAGGCCCCGTGCCCACCCCGTACAGCACGCCTTTACTCATACGTCGCCCCCAATTCCCCGATAACTGCATCGGCGCCCGACGTGCGGAAAAGCTCGCGGCGCTCGGCGTCGAACACGACCGCGGCGATGTCGCATCCGCCCGCCGCGCGGCGGCGCAACCTGTCCTCGATTGCCACAGCGAGCGAGGCGCGCGCAGCGTCCCCCACGCCGGCGGCCTCGATTACCTCAAGCGCCGCCGTGGTCGTGACCGACGACATGATATCGCGCACGGTCTTCGCGCCAGCGCCGGCCAAGGCCGCGTGGGCGGCCAGAATCTCCGCGCGGCAGTCGGCGGTACGCGAATGGGTGTCCATGATGCCGCCCGCAACCTTCACCAGCTTGCCGATGTGTCCCACAAGAAGGACATTGGTAAATCCCTCGCGAACGCAGCAATCAATCGCATCGCCCACGAAGTTGGAGATGAAGACCACCGGCGCACCGTTTAGGTGGAAATGCCCCGAGATGAACTGCCCGCCGTAGTTGCCGGGCGTGAGCACGACTCCGCGCCGCCCCATAGCCGCATGCTGCCGGATCTCGAGCTCGATGCTGTCGCGCAAGGCAGCAAGGCTGCGCGGCTCGACGATGCCCGTCGTGCCCAGGATGGAAATGCCGTCCTCTATCCCCAGGTGCGGGTTGAAGGTCTTTTCGGCAAGGGCAACACCCTCGGGTACCGAAATCGTCACAGCAATATTTCCAGAAAAGCCGTGCGCGGCACACACCTCGCGCACCGCCGAAGTGATCATCGCGCGCGGCGTCGCGTTGATGGCGGCCGCCCCCACCGGCTGCTCGAGCCCGGGCAACGTCACGCGCCCCACGCCCACGCCGCCATCGACGGAAACTTCCGATTCGCGCGCGGGCACGCCCTTGCTGCCCGCAGCGCCCGTGCCCGACCCCGCATGTTCCACGCGCGCGTACACGAGCACGCCGTCGGTCACATCTGCATCGTCGCCTGCGTCCTTTCGCACGGCGCACTGGGCGCACCCCTCGCCGATACATGCGTCGACCACGTTCGCCTCGACGGGCAGCCCGCCGGGGGTGACGATCGACACGCGGCCGACGGGCTTTCGTGACAAAAGCATCTCGCAGGCCGCCTTCGCCGCAAGCGCGGCGCAACTCCCCGTGGTGTAGCCGCAGCGCAGGCGGGTCGTCCCGGTATATATGTAGTGCTCGAAGGCCACGCTAGCTGCTCGCCTTCCGATACCCCGTGGCAAACGAAGGGTCGTAAAGCTTGCTGCGCTCGTACGACTCCGCTTGCGCGCCGTTGTGCGCAAGCCCACCGCGAACTCCGAGCACGCGGCCCACCACCACGAGCGCCGTGCGGTCGATGCCCTCTCGCGCGCCCGCATCAGCGAGCGTGCCCACTGTGCATCGCACCACGCGCTCCTCAGGCCAGGTCGCCTTGTACACGAGCGCCGCCGGCTCGTCGGAGCTGCGGCCCGCGGCCAAAAGCTCGGCGGAAAGCTCGGCGAGCATACCCGAGCTCAGGAAGATGACCATAGTCGAGCCGCTTTCCGCCATGGTGCGCATGCCCTCGCCCGCGGGCATGGGGGTGCGCCCGGAAAGCCGCGTGATCACGACCGACTGGCTGATTCCCGGCAGCGTGTATTCCTGGCGAAGCGCCGCCGCGGCACCGCAAAAGCTCGACACGCCGGGCACCACCTCGTAGACCACGCCGCGCGCGTCGAGCGCGTCCATCTGCTCCTGGATGGCGCCGTACAGGCACGGGTCGCCCGTGTGCAGGCGCACCACTTCCTCGCCCCGCGCATCCGCCGCGCACATCACGTCGAGCACTTCCTCCAAGGTCATGTGCGCGCTGTCGTAGACGACGCAGGATTCCTTGCACTCGGCGAGCAGCTCGGGGTTCACAAGGCTCCCCGCCCAAACGACCACGTCGGCCGCGCGTAGAAGACGCGCCCCGCGCAGCGTGATAAGGTCGGCGGCGCCCGAACCTGCGCCAACGATATGAATCATCCGAGCCTTCCCTTCCCGTTTCTCATCGCAACCGTTTACGCCGCCATTCGCGCAGCGGGCAAAACACGGCGCCTGCGGCAGCAATCGGCGCAAATACGCAGGCAGGAGGCGCAATGCCGCCCGCGCTGGCTTTGACACGTTCACAAGTGCCCACTATCATAGTAAAAGTTTCGGCAACGAGCATATGACAATCGGATAAAAGGAAATGACCGGCGCGGCGCCTGCACAGCCCGCGCTGGCTTGCGGAGGGAACCAGGTGGGAATCCTGGGCAAGGGACATTACTGTATAGGACGCGCGGGCGAACCGCCTCGCGCCCCAAGCCAGACTGCTTCGCCTTTTCCTCACGGCATCGCCGTGGCGTTAGCTCCTTGTGAACCCCGAGGGGTGCGCTTTTCTTTCGCTTGTGCCGACAAGCAACTGTCGCCGGGGGACCGGCAAACCGAGGAAAGGAAAAACCATGTCCGACCAGATGTCACGCCGCGGCTTCATGGGCGCCGCAGCAACCGGAGCCGTCGCGCTCGCCGGAGTCGCGCTCGCGGGCTGCTCCAACACCTCCGCGAGTTCCGAGAAATCTAGTGAAAAGGAGAAGGCCGCGAAGCCGGTCATCCTCGTCACGAGCTTCGGCACGAGCTACAACGACTCGCGCCACATCACCATCGGCGCCATCGAAGACGCTATCCGCGAGAAGTACTGGCAGGACTACGACATCCGCCGCGCCTTCACCGCGCAGATCATCATCGACAAGCTGAAGAAGCGCGACGGCATCACGATCGACAACATGACCGAGGCGCTTGACCGCTGCGTGGAAGACGGCGTGAAGGAAATCGTCGTGCAGCCGACGCATCTCATGGCTGGCCTGGAATACGCCGACGTGAAAGACGAGCTCGACAAGTACGCCGACAAGTTCGACAAGATCTCGCTCGGCGACCCGCTGCTCACCTCCGACGACGACTACAAAAAGGTGGCCGCAGCCATTAAGGAGAACATGGCGTCCTTCGACGACGGCGAGACGGCGCTGTGCCTCATGGGCCACGGCACCGAAGCCGATTCCAACGCCGACTATGCCAAGATGCAGGAAGTGTTCAAGAACGAGGGTTTGACGCAGTTCTTCGTCGGCACCGTCGAGGCTGAACCGACCTGCGAGGATGTTATCGCCGCCGCGAGCGCCGCAGGCTACAAGAAGGCCGTGCTCGCGCCGTTCATGGTGGTCGCGGGCGACCACGCGAACAACGACATGGCAGACGAGACCGACCCCGACAGCTGGGCTGCGAAGTTCGTGGCCGCCGGCTTCGAAGTGACGTGCCTGCTCCAGGGTCTGGGACAGAACGTCGCGGTCGACGACATCTACGTCTCGCACGTGGACGACGCCATCGCCAAGCTGTAAACTCGCCGCGCACGGGGGCGCCGGTCGCGTCCCCGTGCAACGGGCATGCGCCTTTCCCCGACTGACGACGCATGCCCGTTGCATTCGCATCCCGACCGCCCACCGCACGGCACGGGCGGTCGAAGCGATTGAAAGGAACCCCCTCCATGTTGAAGAAAACCCTCGTCTTCGCCCTGTCGGCGGCGCTTTGCGCATTCTCGCTCGCCGGCTGCGCCGGAAATTCAATCGACAGCGCAAAGGCAAGCGATGCCGATTCCCAGGAAAAGACCGAACAGGCGGCCGATGCGCCCGCGGGCGCAAGCGCTGCCCCCATCACCGCCGACAAGGTGGCCGACGGCACCTATCCAATCACCGTAGATTCCAGCTCGAACATGTTCAGGATCGTGGACGCCCAGCTCATCGTGGAAAACGGCTCCATGCACTGCGTGATGACGCTTTCCGGCACGGGCTACGGCAAGCTCTTCATGGGCACGGGCGACGAGGCTGCCGCCGCGAGCGAGGCCGACTTCATCCCCTATGTGGAAAACGCGGAAGGCAAGTACACCTACGACGTGCCCGTTGATGCGCTCGACGAGGACACCGCCTGTGCCGCGTGGAGTATTAGAAAAGAGCAGTGGTACGACCGCACACTTGTGTTCGAATCCGCCGGCGTCGATCTGCGCGCCGACGCACTGAAGTAACGCCATGCGGTCGATTCTTCCCAAGGGGGAAAACAGGAAGCTCCACAGCATCGCGGCGCGCGCGATCGCCTGCGTTCTCGTCGCCCTGCTCGCGCTTCCCTTCGCGGGGTGCAGTGCGAGCCCGAACGCGACCGGTGGCACGGCGGGCTCTCAGGAATACACGGTGAGCGTCTCGCTTTCCGGCGGGTCAGGGCGCGCAAGCATCGCCTCACCCACCACAATTGTGAAGGATGGCGACACCTACACCGCGACCATCACCTGGTCGAGTTCGAACTACGACAAGATGACCGTCGACGGCGTGGACTACGCGCCCGTAAACGACGGCGGCAACTCCACGTTCGAGATACCCGTCACGCTCGACGAGGACATCGCCGTGTCGGCCGAGACCGTCGCCATGTCGACGCCGCACACCATCGACTACACGCTCCACTTCGACTCATCCACCATGAAGGAGAAATCGGGCGACGATGCAAGCGGCGGCTCCCCTGCGGGAACGGCTTCAAGCGCCGCGGCCGACTTCCACAACGCCGATTTGGGCTGCGGCTGGGAGCCGACGGGAGCGCTTCAGCTTGAATACGCCGAGCACTTCACTGTCGACGAGTTCGAAGGCGGCCTGCGGCTTATCTGCGTTTCGAACGGGGAGCGCTTCCTCGTGGTGCCGCAAGATGCGAAGGTACCTGATGGGTTAAGCTCCGACATCGCGGTCATAAGGCGCCCCGCCGACAAGGTGTACCTCGTGTCGTCGGCGACGATGTGCCTGGTCGACGCGCTCGATGCGAACGACAATATCTTAATGTCGGGCACGAAAGCCGACGATTGCTCGGTCGCGGGCTTCAAAAGCGCGCTCGGAAGTGGGGCGATCGCCTACGGCGGCAAGTACAGCGCGCCCGACTACGAGCGAATATCGGCCTCGGGCTGCACGCTCGCCATCGAGAACACCATGATCAACCACACGCCCGATGTGAAGGAAAAGCTGCAGAAGCTCGGGCTCGTCGTGCTCACCGAACAGTCGTCGAGCGAGCCCAAAGCACTCGGGCGCGTCGAGTGGATTAAGCTTTTCGGCGTCCTGTTCGACAAGGAAGACGAGGCCACGCACCTGTTCAACGAGCAGAAGGCCCGCGTCGAGCAAACGTCGGGGCTCGCGTCGTCAGGTAAAACCGTGGCGTATTTCTACATTAACTCGAACGGGGCCGCCGTCACGCGGCGGGCGGGCGACTACGTGGCGCAGATGATCGAGCTTGCAGGCGGCAGCTACGCGCTCGATGACGCGCAGACGGCGTCGACGTCAGGTTCGTCAGTAACGCTCGAAATGGAGCGCTTCTACGCGACAGCGAAGGATGCCGACATCATCGTCTACAACGGCACCATCGACGAATCGGTTGCCACCTTGAACGACTTCGTAGGCAAAAACGCGCTATTGTCGCAGTTCAAAGCCGTGAAGAACGGCAACGTCTGGGTCACAAGCGCCGACATGTACCAGCAGATGACTTCTACCGCCGACATTATCGACGAGCTGCACGGGGCGTTCGCCGGCGATGACACGAGCGACTTCCATTATCTGAGGAAGCTCGGCTAGCACCATGAGAAGCCGACTTTCCATGGCATACGACGAATCGGGGCGCGCCGCGCGGTGTCGCGTCGTGACGGCGCTGCTCGCTGTTGCCCTCATCGTGCTCATCGGGACCAACCTGTGCATCGGGAGCGTGCTCGTGCCCGCAGACCACATCCCCGGCATCCTTTCGGGCGGCGCGGCCAATTCCATGGAAAGCCAGGTCATCTGGGAGATTCGACTGCCGCGCGTACTTTCAGCCGTGCTTCTCGGCGGGGCACTTTCGCTCTCCGGGTTCCTGCTGCAGACGTTTTTCAACAACCCCATCGCCGACCCGTTCATCTTGGGCGTCTCCTCGGGCGCAAAGTTCGTCGTCGCGCTTACGATGATCGTACTTCTGGGCGCAAACCAGGCCATGTCCTCGCCGGCCATGGTGGCCGCAGCGTTTCTGGGCTCGCTTATCACCATCGGTTTCGTGCTCCTCATTGCACGGCGCATAAGTTCCATGGCCATGCTCATCGTGGCGGGCGTCATGGTGGGATACATCTGCTCGGCGGCGACGAACTTCCTCATCGCCTTCGCCGACGACCAGTCCATCGTGAACCTGCACAACTGGTCTTTGGGTAGCTTCTCGGGTTCGAGCTGGGACGACGTCGCGGTCATCACGGTCGTGGTGATCACCGTAAGCGCATGCGTATTCGCGATATCGAAGCCCCTTTCCGCCTTCCAGCTGGGAGAAGCCTACGCGAAAAGCGTCGGCGTGAACGTCGCACGCTTCCGCGTGGCGCTCGTCCTTCTAGCGAGCATGCTCTCCGCCTGCGTGACCGCGTTCGCTGGTCCGGTGTCGTTCGTAGGCATTGCGGTTCCGCATCTCGTGAAGTCGGTGCTAAAGTCGTCGAAGCCCATCCGCGTGATTCCTGCGTGCTTCTTGGGAGGCGCCATCTTCTGCGCGGGCTGCGATTTGATCGCGCGCACACTGTTCTCTCCTGTCGAACTTTCCATCAGCGCTGTCACCGCCATCTTCGGCGCGCCGGTGGTTATCGCGCTCATGTTGAAGAAGCGGGTGAGGTAGATGGGAGAATTCGCGCCGCGGCCCAAAACGCTCGGAGGGGACATTCCATGCTTAGACAGTCCTGAGCTCGCACGAAAGCGCCAGAAGGCACTTTCGGCTCGTGCGGAACTGCGCGAGGAACGCCTCCTCCGAGCGGAGCCGAACCTCGAAACTCCGGTCGAAACGCAGGCTGACGGAGCGCCGCTTTTCCGCATAAGCGACCTGTCGGCGGGCTACGACAAGAAGGTCGTAGTCGAAGGCGTCGATCTGGAGGTTCGCCCGGGCGATGTCGTGGCGCTCATCGGGCCGAACGGCTCGGGCAAGTCGACCATCTTGAAAACCATCACACGCCATCTGGCGCCGCTTGCCGGCGCGGTCGAGCTCGACGGGCGGGAGATTTCCCGATGGAAGACGGCGGAGTTCGCAAGGAACCTTGCCGTTATGCTGACAGATCGCCCCCGGACCGAGCTCCTCACCTGCCGCGATATCGTAGAGGCGGGAAGACATCCCTACACCGGGCGAATGGGCGCACTCTCGCCTAACGACCATAGTCGGGTCGACGAGGCCATGAAAACCGCACATATGGAAGAGCTCGCCGAGTGCGACTTCATGCAGATAAGCGACGGGCAACGCCAGCGCGTCATGCTCGCACGCGCCATCGCACAGGATCCGCGTGTGCTCGTGCTCGACGAGCCCACGTCGTATCTCGATATCCGCTACCAGATCGACCTGCTGCGAATACTTCGCCACCTTGCGAAATCGCGGAATGTGGCTGTCATCATGTCCATCCACGAACTCGAGCTCGCGCAGAAAAGCGCCGACAAGGTGATTTGCGTGAAGGACGGCCGGGTCTTCCGCGCCGGCGCACCCGAGGACATATTCACGCGCGAGACGATTGGCGAGCTCTACGGCCTTCAACATGGCACCTTCAACGAGCGCTTCGGCAGCGTGGAAATTGGACGCCCGCACGGCGATGCGCACACGTTCGTCATCGCCGGCGCAGGTACGGGGTCGGCTGTGTTTCGCCAGCTCATCCGGCAGGGCAAGGCGTTCTACGCGGGCGTTCTGCACGAAGGGGACATCGACTGCGAGCTTGCGCGCGACCTAGCGGCGGAATGCGTGGCCGAGCGCGCCTTCGAGCCGATCGGGGATAAAACCATAGCCCGCGCCAAAGAGCTCCTCGTCCACTGCGCGCGTCTTATCGTGTGCCCCGCCGCCTTCGGCACCATAAACGCCCGCAACGTAGAGCTCGTCGAGTTCGCACGATCGCATGGTATCGAGGTCATGCAAGCGTGCGAAGGCGCATCGGAGGATTCCCAATTGGAGTGGGAAGGATAAACTGGACTTTCTTTTAAGGATCCTCAGGCTACAGCTCCTACGCGGCGAGGTCTACAAGGCGCCGGAGAACTTCATGAACAGGAATTTCCACGCCGACGAGCCCAATTAGGCCTAATCCAAGCGAGATTCCAGACTCGACAGGCCATTGAGAGTCAGGTCGTTGGCGACCTCAGAGACGCGCTCAATAGGAACCGAGCCGTCAGACAGCGCCCACGTGCGATAGATACCGATAATGCCTGACAGCAAAAACGCCAGATAGTAGTCGAACATCTCATCCTTAAGGCCTTGGGGCAGCAGATTGCGCTCGGCAATCTCGTGCTCGAGAGGTGCACGAAGACGAGCCATAAAATCATCGAGCGGAATGTTCTCGATCAGCTGACGATTGAGCACCAGGTTGTTGCATAACGCCTCGTTAACGGTTTTAAAGAAGGTCGCCGCCGCTCCCAGGGCGCGCTCGTTGGTGTCACCGTCCATTGAAGCAAGCGTTTTCTCGACCGAGTCGACAATCATCTCCACCACATCGACGGCAATGGCATCGAGCAGGCCGTCGACCGTACCAAAGTGAACGTAAAAGGTCTTGCGGTCGACATTGGCCTCGCGCGCGATGGCACTCACCGTAATGTCTGCCAGCGGCTTTTCCATGAGCAGGCGCTCGAAAGCGGAAAGGATGGCATTGCGGCTGCGAACGATGCGGCGATCAATACGCGGTTTGCTGGTGGCCATGGGCGTGTCCCTTCGATATGCGGGCATTCATCAACAGATGAGAGATAATCTACGTAAGAGGATTATCCCCCATCCGGCACAAAAAAGCCCGGCAATATGAAGAACGCACGACTGCCCTACTGCGACTTAGGGTGCTTCTTCTTATTGAGTGCCGACGGAGATACGCGAATACCGTCGCCTGTCTGGCGCACATAGGCTTTATGAGCCGGCTTAGCGGTCCCAGAAGCCTTCTGAGCGTGCTTCTTGGGATCAACGGTAACAGCATTCGTGGGGTGCGGCTTAGTGGGCGCAGAGGGCGTCTGAGGCGTGCGGCCGAGTTTGCGCATCACGCGATCCCAGCGCGCATGGATGCTCTCGTTGTGGGCGCTCTTAAGGCCCAACAGGGGCGCAGCCAAAATGGTCGGCGCAATAAACGTAATGAGGCGCCACAGCAGATAGCCGGCGGTCGAAGCCGACCCAAAGAAATGACCCAAGAACAATGCAAAGCCGCCCTCAGCGCCACCAGTTCCACCGGGCAAGGGGACCGCAGAGCTCAACAGCTGGACAAAGGCGCTCGCGGCCATGACCGAGAAAAAGTCGACCTCGTGGTGGCCAAAGGCAAGCATCAGGAAATACGGCACGAGGTAGAAAAACGCGAGCTGCATCATGGTGATGACCACCGTGAGCAGCATGGACGAAAAGTGGCCGGCTGAAAGCTTGAACTTCTCGGAGAAAGAGTAGATTTCGCCGTCGACAAACGTACGCCAGCCCTCAATCTTGGTGGCCGAGACGCCCATTCGCTCGAGCCAATTGATAATGCAGTGCGCGACGCGCGTGACGGTCTTAGGCATGAGCGCGACGGCAAAGATGCCAAGCAGAATGCAGCAGTGACCGCCAAAGCTAAAGACGCACAGCAGCGTCATGTCGCCATAGCGCTCGGCGAAAAACGGCATTCGGGCAAGCAGCAGAATGGCGCCCCAGGCAACGAGGCCAAACTGATACACGATAAAGCGCGTGAACTGCGTGGCACCGGCCTCGCCGACATTTTGGCCTGCCTTGGTCAGGCGGTAAATCTGGGCGGGCGTAGAGCCCATCATCATGGGCGTCAGGTTGCCAAAGAAGATACCGCTCGCCTCGACCGAGATCAGGTCGCGAATGCCGACGGGCGAATAAGGGTCGAGCCAAACGGCGATCGCATAGGCCACAATGCCAAAGAACAGATACATGAACATGCAAAGACACGCGATAACGAGCCATGGCGCCTGGACGCTCGACATAGCGGCCCAGAACTGCCCCATCTGCCCGGTTACCACCAGATAGACGATATAACCCACCAGCACGACGCCGATAAAGATGGCGCCGCGGCGTGCGCTCTTATTGTCATCTCCGCCCGAGGCCTCAACCTCGACCTGGGGCTTAGACGTATGCTGAGAGGACTCCGTCATGAGACTCCTTCTAACAGTCAAAATATCTTGGTTATTGTACCCGTAAGGGCCATAGGCAGAACGCAAAGCTCTGGTTCAAACGGGAATTGCAGACGGTTGTTTGAAAATAAAAAACCCGGCCTTCCATGGGAAGACCGGGTATCAGATGCGTGGTAGCCCGTACCAGATTCGAACTGGTGATCTCCGCCTTGAGAGGGCGGCGTCCTAAACCGCTAGACGAACGGGCCACATGACATCTGCACTGCCGTGCTGCGAGGACATATATTACGGGACAAAAAACATCAGCGCAAGAAGAAATTCCAAATTGCCGAAAAATTGTCGGCAGGTTATGGAACGCGCAGGTAAACTGGGTAGCTAATTCAAGTTGAGATGGACCAAAAGAGCTTCGCGCTCGTTGGAAATGTTGTCTTCGATCACGGCGTCGAGGGCGGAGTTGAGTAGCTGGCCTAGCTCGGGCCCCGGCTTCACACCGGCGCGGATCAGGTCGCCGCCGTTAATGGCGAGCATCTTGAGCGTATAGGGCTCCCCCGCCTTCAGCAGCTCGTGCGCCATCGCGCGCATCTCCTCAATCGTCTCGACGTAATAGAAGCACGACGGGGCCTTACCAAGTGTGTCAGCACGCTTAAGATCCATGAGCTCGTCCATCAGACGCGGCGTGTCGACGCCCTCGCCCGAAAGCGCGCGCATCATATTGAGCAGGCAGGAGCGCTCGGGGCGCAGCGGCTTGTCATGGTATTTGATGAGCAGGCACACATCGCGCACCAAATCGTGCGAGAGCGCCAGGCGATCCATAATGACGCGCGCCTTCTTGGCGCCGAGCTCGGGATGACCGTAGAAGTGGCCGCTGCCGGCGTGATCGACCGTAAAGCAATCGGGCTTGGAGACGTCATGCAAAAACGCTGCCCACATTAAGCTCGGCGAAGGCGCCACGCCATCGCACAGCGCCAGCTCCCCTGCCACCGTCAGCACGCGGGCGATATGTTCGTAGACGTTAAACGCATGATAGACACTGCGCTGATCAAACCCGCGAGCGGACGCGAGCTCGGGCACGGCGGCGCAAACAAGCTCGGGGTAGCGCAGCATCGCGTCTCCCCCGTGGCCCGTCGAAAGGATGCCCTCGAGCTCAATGCCCACGCGCTCGCGCGCCACAGCATCGAGCAGCGGCGCGCACTCGGCAAGTGCCTGTTTGGTCCTAGGCTCGATCATAAAATCCAGGCGGCAGGCAAAACGCACCGCACGCAACATGCGCAGGGCATCCTCGTTAAAGCGGCGCTTGGGATCTCCGACGGCACGAATCAGCTTGCGGTCTAGGTCGCCCTGGCCATCGTAGCGGTCGACAAGGCCGCGCTCGGGATGCCACGCCATGGCATTGACGGTAAAGTCGCGGCGCGCCAGATCGTCCTCAAGCGAAGCGGCGCGCTCCACACTCTGAGGATGACGACCGTCGGTATAGAAGCCGTCCAGGCGATAGGTGGTGACCTCAATGCGCTCGCCATCGCAAATAGCCGTAATGCCGCCAAATTTAATGCCCGACTCAACTACCGCAATGCCGGCGGCCTCGAGTGCCGCCTTGGACTCCAGCCACAGGCCGCTGCAGCACATGTCGACATCGTGGCTGGGGCATCCCATCAGCGCATCACGTACCCAACCACCCACGTACCAAGCCTCAAGACCTGCTGCCTCAAGCGCACGCAGGACACGGATAGAGGCATCGGTCGGCTGCGTACCGTTGAGCGAAACATTGCACATGCCTATGGCCTCCTGCGACTATCAAATTGGCTATCGATTGCGTCTGCAAGAAGTCTAGCAAGAAACAGCCTCCACTGCACACGCAAGTCCGATAAACAAAAACGCATCCGTCCTGGTCTAAGACGGATGCGAAATAATTGAACTATTCAGGCAAGGTGCCGGAACTAGCAAACCTGACGGATTGCAATACCCTTCTGATACTCATCGACCTTGGCGAAGTCGCCCAGACCGGGGCACTCGACCACGTTAGCGCCGGTGGCCATCGAGAGACGCAGGGCGTCCTCGACGCGCTCCGGGGCGTCGTGCCACACGGACAGGAAGGCGGCCAGCGAAGAATCGCCGGCGCACACCGTCGACAGCAGCTTAACCTCAAAAGTACGGTTGGCAAACCAGATGTGCTCGCCGTTGGAGAAGTACGCACCGGCGCCGCCGAGCGTCAGCAGCACGTTCTTAGCGCCCTTGGCGTGCAGCTCGGCCATGGCACCCTTGACGGACTCATCGTCGCCGCCGCTTACCTTAATGCCAAAGATATCGAGCAGCTCGTCGTCATTGGGCTTAATCAGCAGCGGCTCCATGGCAATGAGGTCTGCCAGCTGATGGCTCGAGATATCGAGCACGAACTCGGCCCCCTTGGCCTTGACGCGGCGCAGGACCTCGGCCAGGAAGCCCTCGGAAGTGTTGGGAGGCAGCGAGCCGCTGATGACCAGGCAGGTCATGTCATCGAGCGAATCGATGAGCTCAAACATCTCCCGCTCGTTGGCCTCGTTGATGGCGGCACCGGCGTTGACCATGTTGTACTCGGTGTCGGGGCCGGCGTTGAGGAACACATTGACGCGCGTGATACCGTCGGTCCACACGGGCTTGACGGGCACGCCCAGGGCCTCGGCGCCCTTAACGATAAACTCGCCCGAGAAACCGGCGAAAAAGCCCAGGATCGTGGTGTCGACGCCGTAGTGGTCGAGCGTAAACGAGACGTTGAGGCCCTTGCCGTTGGGCGTGTAGACGGCGTTGCGGGTACGCGTGACGGTGTTGGCAGCAAGACCGTCGCAGGTGATGTTGTAGTCAATGGCGGGATTTGCAGTGAGCGTGTAAATCATGAATGTTCCTTTCACAAGGCAACGTGTTAATGAAAGTATATTCCACGCATCGGTAAAAGGCTAGGACAACTCGGTGAACGGTGTGGAAGCGATGAAGTACGGAAGGACTCCTCTCCCCCGTGGCGGAACAAAAAGGCGCCCCAGCCGAAACCGGGGCGCCGCATGCGCACGAATTTGTCGCTTTTCGCTTACTTGCGATCGAGCTTACGGACAGCAACGCGCTTGCTGTACTCGTCAACGTGACCGAAGTCGCCGATGCCCACGGACTCGGCAACGTTAGCGCCGGTGGCCATAGCGAGCTTCATGGCCTCCTCGACGTTGTCGCGATCCCTGTACCACTTGTGCAGGAACGCAGCGAGGGTGCAGTCGCCAGCGCAGACGGAAGAGACCAGCTTGATGTTGAACTCACGCTTAGCGTACCAGATGTCCTCGCCGTTGGAGAAGTAAGCGTCGCCGCGGCTACCACGGGTGAGCAGCACGTTCTGGACGCCGGCGTCGTGGGCGAGCTTCATGGCAACGCGGACCTCGTCGTCGGTGTCGACCGGCACGCCGAAGATGGCCTTCATCTCGTGATGGTTCGGCTTGATGAGCAGCGGCTTCTTGTGAGCGAGCTCCTTGAGCTTGTCGGAGGACAGGTCCAGGACGACGTCGGCGCCACGAGCCTGAGCGTGCTCCATGACCTGAGCCAGGAAGTCGGGCGTAGCTTTGGGAGGCACGGAACCAGAGACGATCAGGCACTCAAGATCTCCCGCGGTGTCCAGGATGTTGTAGAGCTCCTTCTGATGCTCCGGCGTAATCGGGGCGCCGGGGTTAAGGATGCCGTACTCGTGCTGGCCATCGTTGACGTAGGTGTTGATACGCGTGATGCCGTCGGTCCAGACCGGGCGGCACAGGCAACCCAGGTTCATGACCTCCTCGACGATGAACTTGCCCGTGAAGCCGGCGAAGAAGCCGAGCGCGACGGTGTCGACACCCATCTTCTTAAAGGCGAAGGACACGTCGAGGCCCTTGCCGTTGGCCGTGTAGCTGGCCGAGCCGGTGCGGACGTTCTCGTCGGGCTCGAGCGGAGAGCTCGAAACCGTCATGTCGACAGCCGGGTTAGCGGTTAGCGTGTAGAACATTTACAGTACCCCCTGTATATGTGAGGGCCGCGTGGCCGGCCCATTCCAACCACGCGGTTACCTCTGATACCAAATTAGCGAGCTGCGGACTCGAGCAGTGCCTTGACCTCGGCGGCGGTGTTGCAGGCGAGCGCCTTCTCGGCGAGCTCGTCACACTCGGCCTTGGTCCACTGGCTGATGGTCTTGCGGGCGCGCAGGATCGACGGAGCGCTCATCGAGAACTCCTCCAGGCCCCAGCTGATCAGCAGCGGCTCAAGCAGCGGATCGGCAGCGGCCTCGCCGCACATGCCGACCATGATGCCGGCCTTCACGCCGCTCTCGATGATGTTCTTGAGCGAGCGGAGCACGGCGGGATAGTACACCTGGTACAGGTTGGAGATGGTGTCGTTGCCACGGTCGGCGCACATGGTGTAGCCGATCAGGTCGTTGGTGCCGATGGAGAAGAAGTCGGCCACCTCGGCCAGGCGGTCAGCGAGCAGCGAGGCGGCAGGCGTCTCGACCATGATGCCGACCTCGATGTTCTCGTTGAACTTGCGGCCCTCTTCGGTCAGCTCGGCCTTGCACTGCTCGACGAGCTCCTTGACGGCCACGACCTCCTCGACGCAAGTGACGAGCGGGATCATGATCTTGACGTCACCAAAGGCGCTGGCGCGAAGCAGGGCGCGAAGCTGGACCTTGTACTGGTCGGGATTGGCCAGGCAGTAACGCACGGCGCGGAAGCCCATGAAGGGGTTATCTTCCTTGACCATGTGCAGATACGGGATCTCCTTGTCGCCACCCACATCGAGCGTGCGGATGATGACCGGAGCGCCCTTGAGCGCGCTAGCGACCTTGCGGTAAGCGTTGAACTGCTCCTCCTCGGAAGGAAGCTCGGCGGAGTCCATGAACAGGAACTCGGAGCGGAACAGACCGATAGCCTCGGCGTCATGGTCGAGCGCATTGGGAACGTCATCGGGGTTACCGATGTTGCAGGCGATGATCTTCTTGATGCCGTCGGCAGTCACAGAAGGCTTGCCACGGAAGGCCTCGAGGGCTGCCTTCTCGGCAGCGAAGGCCTCGGCCTTGGCGGTGTAGGCAGCGAGCGTCTCCTCGTCGGGATCGGCCTCGACAACACCCTTGCCACCGTCGACGACGACGGTCATACCGTTGCGAAGCGCGGTGCAGCTGTTAGAGACCGAAAGGACGGCCGGGATCTCGAGGGCGCGCGCGATGATCGCGGAGTGCGACGTGCGGCCACCGGTCTCGGTGACGATGCCGGCAACGTGGGCCTTATCGATCGTGGCGGTCATGGACGGCGTAAGGTCGTGCACGACAACGACGGTGTTCTCGGGCAGGACGGAAAGGTCGACGACCTCCTTGCCCAGCAGCTCAGCCAGAATACCGGTGCGGATGTCGGCGATGTCGGCCGCGCGCAGACGGAACATCTCGTCGTCCATGGACAGGAACATGTTCTCGAACATGGTCGAGGTGTCCATGAGCGCCTGCTCGGCGCAGGTGCCGCCGTCAATGGCGGCGTTGATGGCGTCGGTCATGCCCGGGTCCTGAGCCAGGACAATGTGTCCGCTCATGATCTCGGCCTCGGCCTCGCCCACCGTCTCCTTCATGTGGTCGGCCTGAGCCTGGGTCTTCTCACAGAAGACCGAAAGAGCGGCCTGATAACGCTCCTTCTCTGCTGCCGAATCAGCGACCTCGTGCGGTTCAAACGTCAAGTCGGGATCGACGGCAACCATGACGGTGCCGATTCCGATTCCCTCGGATGCGTTGACTCCCTGATACATTCCCATTCCTCTCTCCGTGTCACGTGATAAAGCGTTTTGCCATATCCATGACAAAAGAGCGCAGCTACCTTGATACAGGTCACTGCGCCCCCAAGTATGAACTTAATTGTTCAACATGCGACCCGTTTGAGTTCTACTCGCCAAGACCGCTCTTGATGAGCTCGATGGCAGCAGCCAGAGCCTCGGCCTCGTCAGCGCCATCGCACTTGACCTCAACCTCGGTACCACAGGGGATACCAGCAGCCATGAGGGCCATCGGGGACTTGCCGTTGACCTCCTTCTCGGGGGTGACGACCGTCACGTCGCAGGCGTACTTGCCCATGGTGGAGGCGAAGAGGCCAGCCGGACGCATGTGAAGACCCTGCGGATTGACGAGGGTAGCCTTCTCAGAAACCATAATTGACTCCTTTTTGTGTTTAACCCCTGTCGTGTATGCGGCAGGAGTCAGATTCACGACGTTGTTTATATTAACTCACATCAAACGGTTTTTCATTGTGTTTCGCACGAATTGTTGGACAGATGTGTTTGTCGTCCGCTTGCTCGCCCACAGGGGGCCGGGCGCGGGCTGTGAGATTTCCTGCTCTACAGTCCTGCTCGCACGAAGAGCACATTAAGTGCTCTTCGGCTCGTGCGGAACTCGCGATAAATCTCACAGCCCGCGCCCGGCCCCCTGTGGGCGAGCAAGCTGCGGAAACTCGGTCGGTCCAGAGCAATATCGTGCGAACGGAATTCTGGCTAATTTTTTGTTCGCCTGGTTGATCTAGTTGATGGAGCCTATCTATACCCTCTTGTGGACTGAGGAGTGTCCCAAACTGCCGGCAGAAAAGGAACGTCCCTAAGTGCCAAGTTGAGATGAAAAAGGCGGAGGCCCTGGTGAGGGTCTCCGCCTTTTTACAGGGGGCGATATTAATCGCTGACTGCTGGATTAGACCAGGCGGGCGTTGATCGTCTTGGCGATCTCGGCGGCGTCGGTGGAACCCTTGACGGTGCCACGGAAGTCCTCGTCCATGAGCGCCTCGGCGACCTTGGACAGGATCTTGAGATGCGTGGTACCAGCCTGGGCGCCCGGGATGAGCAGGGCGATGGCCACGTTGACGGGAGCGCCGTCCATGGTGTCCCAACCGGTCACGCCGGACTCGTCCTTGACGACGATGACGGCAGCCTCGGAAATGGCGTCGGACTTGGCATGCGGGATGGCGAAGCCCTCCATCATGCCCGTGGTGCCCTCGGCCTCGCGGGCCAGGAAGGCGTTCATCACAGCGTCGGCGTCGTTGGCGACACCGGCCTTGACGGCCTGATTGGAAACGAAGCTCAGGGCCTCGTCACGAGAAGCGAAGTCCTCGGCGACAAAGACGTTCTCGACCTTCACGAAGTCGGCAGCCTCGGCCTTGGGGGCCTCGACGGCAGCAGCCTTGGGGGCCTCAACCGGCTTGGCTGCAGGAGCGGCCTTCTGGTTCTTCTCGAAGTCATACTTCTTGAAGGCCACGAACAGGATGCCACCGACCACAGCGCCGATGAGGATCGCGAGGACCCACAGCGGACCGTTCTCGACAACAGGCAGGACCAGGAAGCCACCGTGGGGCGCCGGATCGTGAACGTTGAACATAATGGTCAGGATCGAGGCGATGGAGGAACCGAGCATCATGATGGGCATGACGGGCCAGATGTTCTTGGTCATGAACGGAATGGCGCCCTCGGTGATGTGGGTGCAACCAAGGATGAGGTTGACGATACCGGCGTCGTGATCCTCCTGGCTGAAGTACTTCTTGCCGACAACGACGGCGAAGGTGGTGATCAGCGGCGGAACGATGCAAGCGGCGGAGACGGCAGCCATGAAGTTGGTGCCGAAGTTGTAGGTGTCGGTGCCGACACCGGCGGCCAGGGCCTCGGTGAGCATAGCGGTACCGGTGACGTAAGCAGCCTTGTTGACCGGGCCGCCCATGTCAACGGCGCACATGCAGCCGATGGCAAGGCCCAGGACAATGGCGCCAGAGGCAGACAGACCCTTGAGGAAGTCCATCATGGCGGTGTTGATGGCAGCCATGGGGCCGGAGATGCCGAGCATGACCAGGCCGACGATGGCGGTCGAGAACAGCGGGTACAGGAAGATAGCCTTGAGGCCGTCCAGATTCTTGGGCAGCTTGGAGAAGACCTTCTCGAGCAGCAGGATGACATAGCCAGCGAGGAAGCCGCCGACGATGCCGCCCAGGAAGCCGAAGCCCACGCCGGCGCCGCCGGCGTCGATCATGCCGGTCTCGGCGTTAACGGGCAGGCCCTGGATGGCGATCATACCGGCAACGAAGCCGGGGACGAGCGCCGGGCGCTTGCCGATGGACTCGGCGATGTAGGCGGAAAGCACGGGAACCATGAGGTTCATAGCAATGCCGCCGATGATCTTGAGCATAGCGGCAAAGCTGTTGTAATCGGCAGCCGTCGAATCGAAGGACGTGATGCCCCACAGGAACGAAACGGCGGTCAGGACACCACCGGCGACGACGAAGACCAGCATGTGGCTGACGCCGTTCATAAGGTGCTTATAGATGATGTGGCCGACGGACTCCTTCTCCTCGACCTCGTCCTCGACATCGGCAGCGGCGGCAACCGAGCCGTCGCCCTTGGCGGCGAGAGCGCGGTCGATCAGCTTACCGGCAGCCTCGACGGACAGGGCCTTGGAAACGCCGACGGAAACCATGGGCTTACCGGCGAAACGCTCCGCCTGGACATCCTTATCGGCTGCGACGACGACGGCCTTGGCACCGGCGATCTCACCCTTCGTGAGCTCGTTCTCGACACCGACCTGGCCATGAGTCTCGACCTTAATGGTCAGACCTCGCTCGGCAGCAGCCTTCTCCAGCGCCTCCTTCGCCATGAAGGTGTGCGCAATGCCGGTCGGGCAACCGGTCGCGGCGATGATGTCAAACTTAGCCATGTGTCCCTCCTTCTTGAGTACTGCGCCCGCAGGCGCTCCCCTACACGCGCGTCCTTGCGCGCTTTTCCACAACTGAAAGATACCAACCCAGCGCTTTCGCGGAAAGGAAAATGTCCCAATTCTCCGGTGAAAGGTTCTTTCATAACCGTAAACGGTAGGTGAAAGTTTACCATCAACACTTGAAACGGCAAGGTGTATCTTGTAATTGAAAATGCCCGTATACTATGGCATTGAAAAACAAGTCCGATTTTCATGCCAACCAGGAGCCATCCATGACCGATAGCAGCAAGAGCGCGCTCTCCCTTATTAGCACTCATCAGGGATATAGTGGATCCGAGCAGCGCATTGTCGACTATATATTGGAGCACCAGTCCGAGGCGCCGCGCCTGACGGCCGCCCAGCTCTCACGAGCCGCCGCCACGTCCGAGGCGACGGTTTCGCGCTTTTGCCGCAAGCTGGGTTTTGACAGCTTCCGCAGCTTTCAGTTTTCGCTGGCACGCGACTTGGAGAGTCAGCGCAACGAGGGCCTGACCGACGAGGTCTCGCTCGACAACATGGAACAGAGTCTTAAAAATATCCTCGCCGCCAAGGTGAGCGAGCTTAATGCGACCATCGACGGGATCGACCACGATACGCTGACGGCTGTTGTGCATGCCCTTAAGCATGCAGGGGTTATTGAGTTTGCGGCTGTGGGCAATACGAACGCGGTCGCGCTCGACGCGACGTTTAAGTTTTCGCAGCTGGGCCTGCGTTGCATGGCGAGCACCATCAGCGAGACATCAATCGGCTTTGCGCTCACGTTACGCCCCGGCGACGTTATCGTGCTGATCTCGAACTCCGGCAAGTCGCGCCGACTGAACCGCATGGCAAAAGCAGCTCGCGACTGCGGTGCTACCGTAGTCGTCATCAGCAGCGACAGCAAGTCTCCGCTTGCGCGCCTGGCAGACTACACTTTTAATACCGTCAACCACGAGGCGCTGCTGACGACGGGTGACTTTGCGTTCTCCAAGATCAGCGCCACGATGATCATCGAAGTTATCTACAACTTCCTGCTGCCCGAGATTGAAGACGCTCGCGAACATATCAGCTACTACGAGGAGCTCATCCAGCCGGACAAGGTCGTTGAGTAAAACGCGTAGTGGGACAAAAAATTTCAGTCTATTTTGTCCCACCAACACCGCTGATACGACCTAGCCTCGAACTTCTTCGAGCATCTGCTTTGCGTGGGCCAAGCTTGCCTCGGACTGATCGCCGCTCAACATGCGGGCAATCTCGGCGGTACGCGCTTCGCCGGTTACCTCGTCCAAATGCGTCTGGGGAACATCGCCCGGCTCCTTGCTGACAACATAATGCTTGTCGGCCATGACGGCGACTTGCGCCAAGTGGGTTACGACAATCACTTGATGCGTAGCGGCAAGATCGGCCAGCACACCAGCAAGAGCACGAGCCGTGGAGCCGCCGACACCGGCATCGACCTCGTCAAATACCAGTGTGTCGACGCCGTCAGCATTACCCAAGACCACCTTGCTCGCCAGCATGACGCGGCTGAGCTCGCCGCCCGAGGCAATGCGGCGCAGGGGACGCGGCGTCAAGCCGACACCGCTGCGATACAAAAGCTCGTAGCTTGAAGGACCCGCCGGCGTCCACTCGGCGCGTGGAAGATCACGCGACTCCCAAACGAGCTCGGCGCCGCCCATCTCCAGGCGCGCCATTTGGCGGCCAACCTCGTGACAAAAACGCGGAGCAGCGGTATTACGCGCACGCTTGAGTGCCTTGGCGGCAGCGAACAGCTCGCGCTCGGCGCTCCCGAGTGCCTCACGCGCCTTTTTGATCTGTTCATCGCCATCATCGACCAGGGACAGCAGCTCTTGCGAGCGATCGCGCATGGCAAAAACATCGTCCATGGTGGGACCCCACTGACGCAACAGGCCCTTGAGGTCGGAATACCGCTCACGCATGCGAGCGAGCTCGCGCGGGTCGAAGGCGACGCCATCGCGATAGGCACGAAGCTCGTTCGCGCTATCCTCGAGTGAGATGCAGGCATCCGAAAGTGCGTCGGCGATGACACCCAGTTTGCGATCGACGGTAGCCATGCGCGACAGTTCTGCCACGGCGCCGTTCACGGCATCGAGCGCTCCCCCTTCGGAAGTAAGCGATGCATGGGCATCGTTGGCCGTCGCCACCAGCACCTCGGCATGCTCGGAGCGCGGCAGCAGCTCCTCGAGCTCCTCATACTCACCCGGCTTGGGGTCAACCTCGGCGATACGCTCCAGGGCGAAGCGCGCCTCCTCGACGCGACTCCCCTGCGCTCGCGACGCCTCCTCTACGCGACGGACCTCCTTGGCAGCCGCACGCGACGCCTTAAAGCAGACACGGTACTTTTCCAGCGCCTCGAGCGCAGAGCGACCAGCCCAGGCATCGACCATGGCAACATGATGTGCCGGATCGAGCAGGCGCTGATGTTCATGCTGGCCGCACAGATCCATCATCACGCCGACGCGCTCGGAAAGCTCGCGCACGCTGGCAATGCGACCGTCAATCTTCACGCGGCTGCGGCCCTCGGCAGAAAGGCTACGCTGTACGGTGAACCCCTCCGTGTCGTGCGGACCGTCGAACAGGCGCGCCTCGACGCTCGCCAGCGCCTCGCCCTCGCGCACCGTCGACGAATCCGCGCGCTCGCCCAAAATAAGCTTGAGGGCCGAGAGCAGCGCGGTCTTGCCGGCGCCGGTCTCGCCGGTCAAAACCGTTAGGCCCGCACTCGGAACCAACGTCGCCTCGCGAATGAGTGCAATGTTGGAAACCTGCAGCTCATCGATCATGACGCACTCCGTAGAACACGCGGCTCACGGAGTTATAGAAGCTCTCGGGACCGTAATCGAGAAGCAGCACATCTCCGGGACCGCGACGCACCGCCACGCTCTCAACGGTGCCATCGCAGGTAATAAACTGTCCATCGATAGCGATCGCCGGAACACTCGGACGGTCATCAGACATAAAGATCTCGACGACATCACTCGGCGAGGTCAAAAAAGCGCGAGCCTGAATGGTATGCGGGGCGATGGGCACACAGACCATACCCGTGTAATCGGGGCTGACAATGGGACCGCCGGCGGAAAGCGCATAGCCGGTGGAGCCGGTCGCCGTCGAAACGACGACACCGTCGCCGCGCAGGCGATCGATATGATGGCCGGACACCGTGATGTCAAACTCAACCATATCGGACAGGGGGCCGCGCGTAAGTGCCATATCGTTGAGGGCAAACGTGCGCACGACATCCTTCGTGCCATCGTCGCGCACGGACACGATATCCGCGGCGATGGTGGCGCGGCGGCTCACGTGCAGCTCACCGGACAGAGCATCGCTCACGACCTGCAGAATGTCGCGCTCCTCGGGGCTCGCAGCAGTTAAAAAGCCCAGGTGACCATAGGAAAGACCAAGGATAGGAATCTCGCGATGGTTGAGGATGCGGGCAGCGCGCAGCAACGTACCGTCGCCGCCGAGCGTAATGACCAGATCTGAGCCATCAATATCAGGCGTGCTTTGAATCTTCGATCGCTGGTCGGCAGCCCATGCGACCTCGTAGCCCTGGCGCGAAAGCCAAAGCTCGAGCATCAGGCCGCTCTCGACCGCCTCTTGCTTGTAGTAATTGGGAACCAGAAAGACCTTCATAGCGTTGCAGCTTTCTCGCTCAAAGCCGATACCTGGGATTGCAGCTCATCGTCGGTGCGTTCACCAGGGGCAAACCTTGTGCCGTACAGGAAAAACTCAACGTTGCCCTTAGCGCCATGGATGGGCGACACGCACACGTCAAGCGGGAACAGGCCCTTGGCGGCAAAAAGCTCAATCGCCGCCACGAGCGTATCGCGGCGGACGGCGGGGTCGGTCACGATACCGCGCTCGCCCACCAGCGCAGCCGGCGCCTCAAACTGGGGCTTTACGAGCGTGCAGAACGAACCCGAAGGCTTCAGGCACGCCAGCACGGCGTCGATGATATTCGCGATGCCGGTAAACGAGACATCACATACAGCCAGGTCGATGGCACCGGCATAGCCAAGCTCAGGCAGCTGCGTCACGTTTGTGCGCTCATGCAGCGTCACGCGATCATCCTGACGCAACGACCAATCGAACTGGGCGCGACCCACGTCCACCGAGACAACGGTCGCAGCTCCGCGCTTGAGCAGGCAATCGGTAAAGCCGCCGGTAGAGCAGCCCACATCCAGACAGCTAAGGCCCGTCGGATTGATGCCAAACGCATCAAGCGCGCCTTCGAGCTTAAGACCGCCGCGGCCAACATAGGGAATGCGCCCCTTCACGTGCAGTGGCAGACCCGGAATCACCTTAAGGCCCGGCGAAGTCAAGCGCTCGCCGCCACTCGAGACCAATCCGGCCATAAGAGTGCGAAGGGCATCCGCGCGATCGGCGCAGATGCCCTGTGAAATCAGTTCGTCATCAAGACGCACGCGTTTCATGAATGCCATCAACCATTCGTATCCGGAGATGCGGCCTAGCTATCCTGGGATTCGTTTGCCGCATCCTCATCGTATTCCTGCTCGAGCTTATCGGCCTCACGCGGCGTCAGCTCAAACTTGTCGACCATATCGACCGCGCGGGAGCCCAGCTCAATCGCTACGTCAAACAGATCGAGTGAACGCTCCAAGGACGTATCCTTGGAGCGAACGGTAGCGATGATCTGGTCCAGACGGTCCGAAATCTCGTCAAAGTTGCGGACAGAACCCTCTGGCATGGCTACTCCTCGACGGAGTCGGCCTCGACGGCCTCAGCAGCGTCCACATCCTCGGCAAGTACACCGGCGGTAGCCTGAGCGGCAGCGACCTTGGCGGCAGCCTCAGCAGCCTGGGCCTCCTCGCGAGCGCGATCCTCGGCCAGCAGTTCCTGGTACAGGTCCTCGCCCGGCAACTCCTCGCTGCGCGCGATCTTGCCCAGCACGCCGTTGACGAACGACGCGGACTGGTCGGTGCCATAGGCCTTGGCAAGTTCGACGGCCTCGTTGATCACGATAGCGTCCGAGACCTCTTCGTCGGTGAGGAAGCGCATCTCGTAGACGGCGATACGCAGCAGATTGCGGTCGGCGCCGGGCATGCGCATAAGATCCCAGTTCTTGGCGACGGCGCGCAGGGCACAGTCGATGCGATCGATATGCTCGTAGGCACCGCGGCACAGCTCCAGCGCATAGGGGTCGAGGGGGCCCTTCGAGATCAGGAAATCGCCCTCGAGGACGCGCTCGAGCGGGCTGTCCGTGGCCTCGGCCTGGAACAGCAGCTGCAGCGCCTGACTGCGGGCAAGCGTACGCCCGCGATAAACCTTAAGGCTCAAAGGTTACTCCTTGGGGAAAACGAGGCCGTCGATGCAAACGTCAACGCGCTCGACCTCAACGCCCACCTGGGCATCGATGGCAGCGACCACGGCAGCGCGAACGGCCTCGGCGAGTTTCTTGAACGGATAGCCAAAGAACACCACAACGCGCACGGTGAGTGCGAGCTTGTCGCCGACGACCTCGGTCTCGACCGCCGGCTCGGAAGCCGGGGCCTTGGACGAGAGCATCATGGAGACAAGGTTGGTGGCAAGGTCCTTGACGCCAACGGAGGCGATGCCCTCGACATCGGACACGGCGCGCGAGACGATGGCGGTCAGAACATCGGGCGAAATGCCGATGCCGTCAATCTTGATTTCCTGGGGCATGAGTCCTCCTAGAAGAGTTGGTTGCTAGACGCGGGAGACGAACTTGCCGTCGCGGGTGTCAACCTTGATGACCTCGCCCTCGTTGAGGTACATGGGGACCTGGATGACAGCGCCGGTGTCGATCGTGGCCGGCTTGGTGGAACCCTGGACGGTGTCGCCCTTAAAGCCCGGGTCGGTCTGGACGATGGTGGTCTCGATGAACATCGGCGGAGTCACGCCCATGAGCTCATCGTCGGCGAAGAGCAGCTGGCAGATGTCGTTCTCGCGCAGCCACTTGGAGTTCTCGCCCACCATGTCCTCGGGAACGGGAACCTGCTCATAGGATTCGTTGTCCATGAAGATGTAGTCGGTGCCATCGTTGTAGAGGTACTGGAACTCACGGGTGGTGAGCATGACGCTCTCGAACTTGGTGCCGGCGTTGCAGGTGTTCTCGACGACGCGGCCGCTCTTGATGTCGCGGGTCTTGTAGCGCACAAACGCGCCGCCCTTGCCCGGCTTGACATGCTGGAACTCGACGATGGTGTAGACCTTGTCCTTAATGCGGAGACCGAGGCCGTTCTTGAAGTCGGCGGTAGAAATGGTAGGCATAGCGACCTTTCTTGTTATGGGCAGAACGCACAAGCGTCCAAATTACATACGAGCGAAATTATACACTTGCAGACGGCGCCTGCAGCGAGCGCATAAAAAGAGAACGCGGGGCGTCCGAATTGCTCCGGAGGCCCCGCCCCAAAAATCTATCGAAATGGGCTAGCAATCGATGACGTGAAGGTCATGCGGCGTCTTGGTGAAGGGCTCGTAGCCGTTCTCGGTGACCACGCCGTAGTCCTCCAGGCGCACGCCGCCCACGCCGGGCAGGTAGACGCCGGGCTCCATGGTGATAACCGAGCCGACCTCGATGATATTCTTGCTGCGGTTGAAGTTGGGCAGCTCGTGGATGTCAATGCCCACGCCGTGGCCCAGACCATGGTTGTAGTAATCGCCATAGCCGGCATCGCCAATGATCTTCTTGGAAAGCTTGAAAATGTCGTTGCCCTCGACGCCCGGATGGATGGCGGCGACGCACTCCTCGTGCGCACGGCGCACGAGCGCGTACAAGTCGAGCTGCTCCTGCGTGGGCTCGCCCATCACGACGGTACGAGTCATGTCGGAGCGGTAGTCGCAATAGCCCGCGCCATAATCCATGAGAACGAAGTCGCCCTTCTCGATCACGCGGTCGCTCGGGACGGCATGCGGGTTGGCGGTGTTGGGGCCGCTCGCCACGATGGAGCCGAAGGCCAGGCTGTCGGCGCCGTTGGCGAACATAAAGTTCTCGAGCTCGTTGCGAACCTGCTTCTCGGTCATACCGGGCTTAATATAGCCGAGCATGTGCTGGAAGGCGGCGTCGGTAATCGACTGCGCATGGCGCATGAGCTCGATCTCCTCGGCGTCCTTGATGGCGCGCATCTTGCGAATGTCGTCATGCATCAGCGGCAGCATGCAGGCGACGGAACGATCCTCAAGGCCACGCTGGATACCCTGGTAGAAGTTGATCTGCATGTCGTCCTCGATAGCGCAGACACGGCACTTGTTAGCCGCGATCTTGCCGGCGACCCAACCGGGGATGGTGCCCTCGTCCATGTCGTAGACCCAGGGGCTGCCGGCGGACGTGTTCTCCTCAAAGCTGTTGAGATAGCGTGAGTCGGTATGGAACAGGCACTGGTCGGCCGTAATAAATGCAGCGTGCGGGAACTCGAAGGTGTAGTCGAAGACGCCCTTCACGCCCGTGAGCCAACGAAGGTTGGCCTCGTCGCGCACGACGATAGCGTCGTAGCCGCGCTCAGCCATCAGGGCACGGACACGCTCGATACGACCGGCAGGACCGGCAGCAAACTCAGACATGCAGATTCCTTTCTTATTGTCCTCATAAAAGCGGGACGGGCCTCGATCGAAAGATGGAATCGCGCGCGATTCGCAACCGATTGGAAACCCGCCCCTCAACATGATACGAAAGACGATGTATGTCAATAAATCCTAGAGAAGTTCTTTACGAGAAGCCAAGTATGCGTGAGCATGGCGGTCGAGAACCTCGTCCTCAACGCTCGTTAGACGAATGGCGCCGAGCGCCGCGGGCAGCGGCAACATGCTGCGGTTCGAGCGAACAAACTGCTGCCTGCGGAACTCCTCGATATATGCGGCAGGCTCCAGATCGAAGGCAAGCTCCTCGATACCAAAGTCCTCCAGGCAGTCATCGACCTCAAAGACGTAATCGATATCAAAGTCGCAGGCATCATGTGCTAGGCGCGCCTCAAAGCGCATGCCCTCGGACAGCAGCTGGTAGGCAGGAACCCGCGCCGCGGCTTTGCCCAGGCAGACGCGCAGAGTACGCTCCCCTGTCTTGCCAAAATCGAGCGCATGGCGGGCGCTCGGGTTCGTGGCCATCAGTACGTCCTTACGGGCAGTCTGAGACCACTGAACGGCATTGACGAGCGCGACCTCCTCGCCCGCGAGAATCTCGGGGACGGTCTCAGCAAACTGATTCCAGCGGGACTTGCTGCTCGAAAGCATGGTGCCAACAAGTACCGCATAGCCGAGCTTGAGGTCCTCGGGGTCCGCCTCGCGAACAAGGTCGAGGTCGCACACGACCAAGCCCGGCTCGGGACGGAACGCGATAGCGGGAAGCGCATTCGTAGACGAGGCGACAAGCGGCTTCATGGTCGTCGCAACCGTGAGCATGGCGTCGAACGTCGTCGGCAGCAAGGCGCACTCGGTGCGACCGCACCACTGATTGGCACACCAACAAACGACCGAGCAGGTCGCCGTGTCACCGACAGCGACAACGAGATCGTCGCAGGTAATGCCGTTAGCCGACAGGGCGCCAAAGACGGTATCGGCATCGGCCAGCGTAGCACCGGCAGGAGAAACCTCGAGGACGAGCAGCGACACGGCAAAACCGGCGTCGACCAGCGCATGCTCGACGACCTCGCCAAAACGCTCGGATGTAGCGTCGTTCCAAACCACCATCGCGCGCTTAGGCTTGCCCACGGCCGAGGCAAACATGCGCGACAGCTCCTCGAACGCGCCCAATCCAACGCGGACATCGACACTGCGGTTTTGGAAATTGATAAGTTGACGGCGAATCATAGCAGTCCACGCTCCAAAAGCATCTCGGCACAAAGGTAGGAAACGTCCTCGAAGGACTTGTTGCGAATATCAAGGGTAATATCGGCGGCCTGGCGATACAGCGGACGGCGATGCTCAAACAGGCGCGCAGCGTGCTCGGGCGAGCGGAAATCGGGCCGGGTATCGGAGCGGCGAATCTGGCGCAACGAGTCCTCAAAGTCGCCTTCGAGGTACACGCATATACCCATCTCATGCATCAGCTCAATGTTCACCGGCGTCTCGACGATGCCACCCCCGCACGACACCAGCAGGCTGCGCTCGCTTTGAAGCGAACGGAGTGCCGAGGTCTCAAGCTCGCGAAAACGATCCTCGCCCTCGGTCTCAAATATCTCGGTCACCGACTTGCCACATCGACGCACGACCAAACGATCGGTATCGATAAAACGCCGCTTGAACATAGTGCCCACATTGCGCGCAAGCGTCGATTTGCCCACGCCCAAAAAGCCGATAAAGAAGATATGGTCGCAGCCGTGTTTGATGTGCTGAGACATGGCGAAACCTATTCCTCGCAGGGAAGGTCGCGCAGGGCCCGGCGCTCAAAGATACGGAAGATCTGCGTGTACCACAGGTCCTGGGTTGCCTGCGGCTTGACCAGAATAGTGTCAACGCCGGCAAAGTTACCGCTCCACACGTCCGTGTACAGCTGATCGCCGATCAGCACCGCCTCGTCTGCCGTGGCGCCAAGGCGCTTAAGACCCGCCTTCAAGGCAAACGGGGCGGGCTTCATGGCGTGGCTGATGGCCTCGAGTCCCAGCTCGCGTGCAGAGCTCATGACCTGATCGCGATGCCAGTTGTTGGACACCATGCACAGCTTAAAGCCTTTGGCGCGGGCGGTATCGAGCCAAGCGGAAACCGCGGCGGGAACCTGCTCGGTGTCGCGCGGAACCAGAGTGTTATCGCGATCGAGCAGAATGGCGCGTTTGCCGTCGGCCCACAGGGTATCAAGGTCGATGCGATCGACCGAGGCAACGTATCGTTTGGGGCTAAAAATCCTCATGCTAATTCCAAGACTGTTGATGCTCTTCGTAGGTTTGCGAGAAGTACTCCTCGTCCTGCGTAATGTAGAAATACAGGTCATCGGAGTCGGTCGGCTCAAGCGTGGCCTTGAGTGCCTCGAGCGACGGAGAGCAGATGGGCGTGGGTGGCAGGCCCTCGTGCTTATAGGTGTTATACGGGCTATCGCTCTGCAGGTCATCGGCGGTAACCTCGCCACCGGTGACATACATCATGGTCGCATCGCTGTTGAGATAGCGCAGACCGTCGAGCTTGCCGGCAAGGCGGTTGTAGAAGACCGAGGCCACGTGCGCACGTTGATCGGCGTTGAGGCCCTCGCGCTCAACGATAGAGGCCAAGTTGACGATGTCGTAGTCGGACATCTCCACACCGTAGCGTTCCTTGATCTTGGCTTCGCAGCTCGCAAAGTCAAGCGACTTGTACTCGGTCTTAAACTGATCGAGCATGGCGCGAATCACGTCATCAGCCGTCGGCGAATCGCCTAACGAATAGGTCTTGGGGAATAAGAAACCCTCGAGCGAATCGTTGGCGGCGCCCTTAAGGAAGCTATAGTCGTCCACGTAGTTAGAGGCCTTGGCCTGATTGAGGAAGTCTTCCTTAGAGATGCTGTCGTAGGCCTGGGCCACACGGTCCGCGACTTGATCGACTGTCAGGCCCTCAGGGATAGTCAGCGCATTGGAGCCCGCGTTGGGGCCTTCCATGAGCTGCTGGACGACCTTGGTCGCATCCATGAGCGTGGAGAACGAGTAGGTGCCAGGCTTAAGCGACATATCGGCGTTGAGCTTTTTCACCGCAGCGTAGTAATCCTTAGGATTTTCGACGATATGGTTCTCGGAGAGAATCGAGGCGATCGTATCGCCCGAAGCACCGTCGGGAATGGTCACCGTAACCTGCTGACCAGCCGTGACCTTCGTATCCTCACCGGTAAAGAAGCCCTTGACGGCAGGCACGACAAAGAAAGCGATAGCAGCAAGCGCGATTACGGCCACCACGACGCCGACAATCATAGGCACCAGGGAGCTTTTCTTTTGGGCACCGCGACGAGCATGCGTGTTGTAGCTCGAGCGGGTCGCCGGAGCAACGCCATGCGAGCCGCGAGCGTGATGCGAATGCGATTGGGGGGCCTGCGTTCTCTGGGTAGGTGCCTGCTGCTTAAAGCGAATACCGCCTGCGGGCTGAGCCGAACGAGCAGTGGGCTGCTGAGCCGCGTGAGAAGCCGGATGCTGAACCGAACGAGCAGAAGGCTGCTGACCCGTCCGTTGAACAGGTTGGGCCGAACGAGAGGAGGACTGCACCGGACGCGCGGCAGACTGAGCTGCGCGCTGGGTCGGCTGTGCCGGACGCTGGCCAGGCTGGGCAGGGCGCGGCGTAGGCTGCCCATAGCGATTCTGCTGGCGCGGATCGGAAGCGCTAGGCATGCGAAACCTCCTCGTTTTTACGATCGAGCCATGTCTGCAAGAACAGGCTGGCGGCGATCATGTCAATCTTGCCCCTCATCTGCTTTTCGTTGAGCCCCTGCTCGCGCAGGATTCTCTTGGCCTCCTGCGAGGACAGACGCTCGTCCTCAAACTCCAGCGGAAGCTCGAGCTCGTCGGCAATCTTTTGGGCCACGGCGGCGACGCGCTCGGCCTGGGGACCGGGCTCACCGGCCATGGTCAAGGGACGTCCGCTTACCAGGATATCGGGCTCATAGTCCTCAACCAGGTAACTGAACGTCTTGGCCATGCCAGTGACCTCGGCAGCCGGAAGCACCTTGACAGGCATTGCCATCTTGCCATCACGGCTCGAGACGGCAATGCCAATCCTGGTCTCCCCTATGTCCAGTGCGAGCGCGACCACAGCGACTACTTATGTTCTTAGGCGCCAAGCGCGGTCTTGGCGGCCGCGAGGGCATCGGCGATACCGGCGGCGTTCTTGCCACCGGCCTGGGCCATGTTGGGACGACCGCCACCGCGACCATCGACCAGGCCCGCGATCTGCTTGATCACGTTACCGGCGTGGAAACCGGCCTTCACGGCGTCATCGGAGCCGGCGGCGAGCAGAGCCGGGGTGCCCTTCTCGGTCACGCTGGCAACGACGCAGGCGACGGGGCCGGCAACCTTCTGGTGCACGGTATCCCAGACGTTTCGCAGGTCAGCAGCCTCAAGGCCCTGGAGCTCAGCGACGACGAGCTTGTAGCCGTCGAGCTCGACGGCGCCCTCGATGGCGCTGGAGATAGCATCGGAGGAGCCACCGGTCAGCGCCTTCTTAAGCTTATTGGACGTCTCGCGCAGCTCAGCCTGCAGGTTTTCCACGCGGGCGGGAACCTCATCCACACGGCACTTGAGCGCAGCAGCGGCGGCGTCGACGAGCGCCAGACGGTCGGCCATGTAGTCGAGAGCACCCTTGGAGGTCACGGCCTCGATACGGCGGACGTTCGAGCCCGTGGAGGACTCGGAGATGATCTTGAACAGGCCGATCTCGGCGGTGTTGGCTGCATGGGTGCCACCGCAAAGCTCACGGGAGAACGGCTGGTCCTCGGCGCCCACGGAGACAACGCGGACGACGTCGCCATACTTCTCGCCAAACAGGGCGACAGCACCGGCGGCCTTGGCCTCGTCGATGCCCATGACGCGGGTCACGACCGGCTTGGAGGCGAAGATCTGCTGGTTGACCAGGTCCTCGACAGCCTTGAGCTGCTCGGAGGACAGGGCCTCGAAGTGCGTGAAGTCAAAGCGCAGGTGCTCGGGCGTCACCAGCGAGCCAGCCTGGGAGACATGCTCGCCCAGGACCTGCTTAAGCGCGGCGTCGAGCAGGTGCGTGGCGGTGTGGTTGCGACGCAGGAAGCCACGGCGCTCGGCGTCGAGCGCGGCGGTCACGGTAGTACCGACGGTCAGCGTACCCTCGGTGACGTGGGCGACGTGAGCATACAGGCCGTTGTGGTTCTTGGTATCGGAAACGGTCAGCGCAACGCCCTCGGCGGAAAGCTCACCGGCGTCACCCTGCTGGCCGCCCATCTCGGCATAGAACGGAGTGTGGTCGAGCACGACCTCGACATCCTCGCCCGCGGCAGCGGACTCAACGGACTCACCGTTGCGAACGATAGCGACAACCTTGGCGCCCTCGATGACGTCGTTGTCATAGCCGTCGAACTCGGTCGCAGCGACCTTGTCCGAAAGCTCGACCCACACGTCATTGAAGCTGCCCCAGGCATCGCCCTTGGCGTTGGCGCGGGCGCGGGCCTTCTGGTCCTCCATGCAAGCGGTGAAGCCATCCATATCGACGTTGTGACCGGCGGTGCCGGCGATCTCGACGGTCAGGTCGATGGGGAAACCAAAGGTGTCGTGAAGCTTAAAGGCAACATCGCCCGGAAGGACAGCGCCGTCGGCGAGCGCGGCCAGGGCCTCGTCCAGGTAAACGCGGCCGTTGTCGAGCGTCGTTGAGAAACGCTCCTCCTCGGAGGCGACGATGCCCTTAACGAGCGCGACGTTCTTGAGCAGCTCGGGATAGGCCTCGCCCATCTGGGCGTTGACCTCGTCGATAAACTTGGTCAGGAAGGCGCCCTCGATGCCCAGCAGGCGACCGTGGAACACGGCACGGCGGAGCAGGCGGCGAAGGACGTACTCGCGACCCTCGTTACCGGGCAGGATGCCGTCGGAGATCATAAAGTCGACGGCACGGGAGTGGTCGGCGATGATGCGCAGGGAGCGGCTAGCACCGGAGTAATCGTCGGCGTCATAGGTCTTGCCGCTGATCTTCTCGCCCAGCTTGATGAGGTGCTGCATCAGATCGCCGTCGTAGTTAGCGGTCTTGTGCTGCATGATGGCGGCCATGCGCTCCAGACCCATGCCCGTATCGAGGTTGCGGTGCGGCAGCTCCGGCATGGAGCCGTCCTCCTGGCGGTCGTACTGGGTAAACACGAGGTTCCAGAACTCAAGGAAGCGGTCGCAGTCGCAGCCGGGCTTGCAGTCGGGGCTGCCGCAACCGACCTCCTCGCCCATGTCAAAGTAGATCTCGGAGCACGGACCGCAGGGGCCGGTGGGGCCAGCGGCCCAGAAGTTGTCGTCCTCGCCCAGGCGGGAGATGTGATCCTCGGCAACGCCCAGAGAGCGCCACACATCGTGGGTCTCGTCGTCCTCGGTAAAGACGGTGAAGTACAGGCGGTCGAGCGGCAGCTTGAACTCCTTGGTGATGAGCTCAAAGGCCCAAGCGCAGGCCTGCTGCTTGGAGACGCCGCCAAAGGAGAAGTCGCCGAGCATCTCAAAGAAGGACAGGTGGCGGCCATCCTCGCCGATGCAGTCGATATCGTTGGTGCGGACGCACTTCTGGCAGGAGATCGCGCCGATCTCCTTCATGGTCTTCTTGCCCTGGTAGTACTCCTTAAACTGGTTCATGCCGGCGTTGGCAAGCAGCAGCGAAGGATCGTCGGGGACGAGGGACGAAGAAGGATAGAGCTTAAGACCGCGCTCCTCAAAGAAGTTGAGGAACTTGGAGCGGATCTCGGCCGTAGTCATTGACGGGTAGTCAGCACTCATAGAGGGAATCTCCTCGGTTTCACATCGAAACAGTTCAAACGTAACGATATTACCATCCCGCCGCGCCTGTGCAAAAAAGAGGGCCGCCAAACGGCGACCCTCCAGCGAAAGTGCATGTTATTTAGGTCTGTCAAATACTTTGAAAAAAAAATGATTTCGGTAAAATTGCATATAAGAATTGTCCGAAAGGAGCGATCGATGAATAGCAAACGGTTTGTCGTGAATGCACTAACCTCGGTAGCCCTTTTAGCAATCTTCGCTTACTCGAGCTGGTATGTGAACCAGCCAAGATTTGGCTACGCATTGTACGCAGTAACATCTGGCGATAAAGCGTATTACACCCTAAGCGCAATTGACGCCATCTTTTTCTATGTGGCCGGCCCCTTATCAATCGCTTTGCTCGTGTTTCTTGTCTTTTACAACATCAAGAAACGCTAACGGGGCCTATTTGGAATCCGAATCGTCCATGGAGCCGTCGATGCCGGTTTTGGTGTCGTCGTCAGAGCTTGTGTCGTCGTCCTTGGCAAAGGGGTTCTTAAAGAAACCCGTCGCGTCGGGCTGCAGGCCTGAGAGCTTAATCCAGGGATTATCGAGCTCGGGCTTGGGCATGGCCTGGGCCTTGGGCGCGGTCTCGTTGCCGATGAGCTCGGACTCGTAGATGAACGTATCGTCTCCAAGCGCGTCATAGGCGGCGACAGGATTGCCCTCGGTATCGCGATACGGCGTGCCCTTAAACACGGCGCCGTCGTATGCCACAAGCTGGCGACCGGTCTCGTTCTCAAAGTAGTAGACGAAAATGCCCTTGAGAGCTGCGCACAGCGGGATGGCAATGATCATGCCGATGGGACCCATGAGCGCCGAACCGATAACGAGCGCCGTGAGGCTCATGATAGGATGCACCTGTACTGAGCTCTGCATGACCTTAGGCGAAATCACGTTATCGGTGACGTTTTGCGCGACCATCGTCACGACGAGCGTCCATAACGCCAACATGGGGCTGAACATGAAGCCGAGCACTGTGGCGATTGCTGCGCTCACCCAGGGGCCGACAACCGGAACCAAATGCATGATACCGGTAAAGATAGCCATGAGCGCCGCATACGGATGGCCGATGAACATAAAACCGATAAAGGCGAGGAAACCGCCGCAGATGGACGTCACGACCATACCACGCATGTAGCCGCCCACCGAGCGCGACAGAATGGCGACCATAAAGCGGTACGAGGTCTCCTTTTCCTGTCCGATAATGGTGCAGATCTCGTGGTGCATGCGAGGGTAGTCGCAGGCCATCCAATAGGCAAGCACCAGGCCCAGGAAGATGACGAACAGCTGCGAGGCTGTGTTGGTAGTGAGCGGGAATACACCGCGACCGAGCTCGGCAGCGATTTGCGAGACATACTTGGACGCCACCGTAACGAGTGAAGAAAGGTTATCGTCCAGATACTCCTTGATCGGCGTGTTATTGAGCGTCTTGGCGTGCGAGAGCATCTCATTGAGGTCGCCGCCCGCAACGCGAAGCTGCGCGGGCAGACGGCTCAGGACTTCCATAATCTGGCCGAACAGAATCGGCGACAGGATGCAGACGACGCCGACGAGCACCGCCACAACCACGATGAGCGCGACAAGCGAACCGATGCCACGACCGACGCCGTGATGCTCGAGCCAGTTAGTGATCGGCGACATCACAAAAGCGATGATGGAACCGACAGCGAGAAACTCGATAACCGGCGCCAGGATTCCCATAAGGTTAAAGATGACAGCGGCGATAACGATGCAACCGACGACGGCCCAAATGCGAAGCGTCAGAATGCGGGTATCGCGCAGCGTGCGGTCGGATTGTTGGGGGTGCTCATTCATGAACGAACCATCACTCCGTCGGGGTCAATCTTGTCTTGAATCTTCTTAAGCGTGCGGCGAAGCAGGCGCGAGACCTGCACCTGAGAGATACCCAGCTTCTTGGCGATCTCGATCTGGGTCATGCCCTTTACGAAGCGCAGCTCGATAACCTCGCGCTCGCGAGGCGAGAAATCGCGGATGGCTTCCTCGATTACCAGGCGGTCATCGGTAAAGTCGAGCTCATTGTCCTCGTCGGCATAGCGGTCGAGAATCGAAGGCGCATCGTCGGAATCGGACGCGCCAGGAGCCTCGATGGGCACCGAGGTGTAGGCCGAGGACGATTCCATGGCTTCGAGCACCTCGTCGACGGTTACGCCAAGGTAATCGGCGATTTCCTCAACCTTGGGCGAACGCTGAAGCTCGTTGGTGAGCTTGTCGGTGGCCTGGTTAACCTTGGCAGAGAGCTCCTGCAGACGACGCGGCACGCGCACACTCCAGCCCTTGTCGCGGAAGTGGCGCTTAATCTCGCCCAAGATGGTGGGCGTGGCAAACGTCGTGAACTCGAGTCCGCGCTCGGGATCAAAGCGGTCGATTGCCTTGAGCAAGCCCAAGTACCCGACCTGCAAAAGGTCATCGAGCGGCTCGCCGCGGTTCTTGAATTTGTTGGCAAGAAACCTTACCAGGTTCATATGGGACATGACGAGCTGCTCGCGAGCATCCGGATCACCGGTCTCCTTATAACGACGAAACAGCTCGCGGGTTTTCTCCTTGTCCCAAGCGGTCTTGCCGCTCCGGGAGCGTTCGGTCATATTAGATATCCGCCTTGAGGTCGAGGGAAAGCGTTAGGGGCGCTGTAGTCTTTTCGTAGGAGTCGCACACACTCGCCAAAATGAGCTCGGCATACACGGCAGCCTGGTCATCCTCATCGACAGTCGCCTGGTCGCCAAAGGTAAAGGTCATGCCCACATGCGATTCGTCGACATCGAATTTGATCGAGATATCGTCGGAATCAACAGCCGTGCAGCCAAAGATGAAGGCTTCTTCGGCAGCCATACGAATGTCCTCGATGCGATCGACGGACATAGAGCACAGGGCGCCGACGTTGGCGGCCGTCATGCGCACCAAGCGCGCGAGACGCGGATCACCAGCAACGCTCAGCGTAATGGGGCAGGTTGCTTCGCTACTCATCGCAGGACTCCTCGGAGGTCTCGGCAGGCGTATAGGTGTAATACTGAGCAGGCTTAGCAGCGGGCTTCTGAACATCATCGTCGTCAGCAGCGGCATCGTCGTCGCCAAACAGAACGCGCTCAGTGGGCTGCTCGGCCTCGGCAGCGGCAGCGGCGAGCTTGCGATCGGCGTCGGCTGCAGGAGCCTTCACCTTATTGAAGAGCTTCTGCACGGCGCCAGCAGCAGAATCAGTCACGCTCGATACGGCATTGCTGGCCTCGGCCACGCTGCCCGTGACCTCGGAAATGTCGCGAACGACCGCCTCAACCTCAACGAGGTTAGACGTCAGAGCATCAACGGCAGTCTTGCTCGACTTGAGGAGCGGCTCCATCTGGGCAAGTGCCGGCGTAAGCTCGTCAACGGCGCCATCAAGCTTTGCCACCACGGGCTGCGCCTCGGCAATCGTATTGTTGAGGTCGGTTACCGTCTTGTCGAGCGAGTCGACAACGGTGCGGGTTTTGCGCAGGGTGAGCGCAAGCTCAACGATAGCCCACACGCCGGCAACGGCAAGCAGCAGCAAGGCGATTTGAATGGGACTCATACAAGCCTCCCAAAGGAATCGAAATACAAACGCTTTCCATGGTACCCCAAAGGGGACCGAACATGCCAAGAGCAGCAACGTGGGACAAAATTATCAGCAGCTACTTCGGTGCATTCCCGCTGCGGTCGCGTTCGCTTTGCTCTACGCGCCATTCTTCCCAACCGCGGCCGGCAGGCTGCCAAAATGCACCGCGTTCTAAGCCTTCGGGCAAATAGCGCTGGTCGACCCAGCCTTCGGGATAATCGTGCGGATACTTATACACACCGTATTCATCGCTGCCCGGGCGATGGCGATCGCGTAGATAACTCGGCACCTCGCGAAGCCCACTAGAGTGGATATCGGCCAGCGCCGCATCGATCGAAGCCTCGCACGCGTTGGATTTAGGCGCCAAGCACACATAGAGTGCAGCCTGAGCCAGGTTAATGCGGCACTCGGGATAGCCAATGACCTCGGCAGACTTAAACGCGGCATGTGCCACCAAAAGTGCCTGCGGATCGGCATTGCCAACATCCTCAGAAGCCTGAATCATAATGCGACGGGCGATAAACTTAGGATCCTCCCCCGCGTCAATCATGCGCGCGAGCCAATAGATCGTGGCATCGGGGTCGCTGCCGCGCATGGACTTGATGAACGCACTGATAATGTCATAGTGCATGTCGCCGTTTTTGTCATACGAAAAACCGCGGCGCGGGTTGGCAATCTTCACGTCATCGACGGTGATGGGATAACGCTCCCCCGCCGCCGGCGCTGGCGTCCCTTCGGTATCGGGACGCGTGACGGCAATCTCGCTCGCCAGCTCGAGCGTCGTCAGGGCAGAGCGCGCATCACCCGCGGCCAGCGTGCAGATGGTCTTGACCGTATCATCATCGGCAGAAAACTTTCCGTTCAAGCCCTGTGGTGCCTCGAGCGCACGCTCAATAAGCGTGGCGATATCCTCATCCTTCAGATGTTCAAGCTCCACCACGCGTCCGCGCGACAACAGTGCCGAATTGACCTCGAAGTACGGGTTCTCCGTCGTAGCGCCAATCATAATGACGGTACGGTTCTCAACTGCATGCAGCAGGGCATCCTGCTGCGACTTAGAGAAGCGGTGAATCTCATCGATGAATAGAATGGTGCGGCGGTCGTAGGTGTTCAGACGGGTCTTAGCCTCATCGATTACGCGGCGCAGGTCCTTCACAGTGCCCGTCACGGCGCTGACCTCGACAAACTCGCTCTTGGTATGGTTGGCGATAATGTGGGCCAGCGTCGTCTTGCCCGTGCCAGCCGGGCCGTACAGAATCACGCTCGACAGCACGTCATGCTCAATCGCGGCGCGCAGCCACGAGCCCTTACCGACGGCCTTTTGCTGGCCCACATACTCGTCGAGCGAATTGGGGCGCATACGCACCGCAAGCGGCGCATTTTTAAAGGAGCGCTCGCGCGTCGAAGCAGAAAAAAGGTCGTCCATAGCCATCCCGTGCATTAATCAAAATCGTTGTTGACCAACAGTATACCGAAAGGATACGAACTACCGTTCGTTAATATAGGTGCGGTGCGGAAACTTTAGACCCGGGAACAGCTTGCTCGTCAGCTCGCAGAAATAACCGTCCGTCATGCTCGCGATGTAATCCACCACGGCTTGATCCTTGTCGTCCTGCCAGGCATAGGTACGATCGTAGTAGGAAAGCTGCTGCTCAATGCGCGAAATATGGTGCTTAAAGATATAAGAGGACTCGTCGCCACTGTTTAGATCCCGCAGGCAACGGTCGTAGAGCTTTTCGAACGCCTCACGCAGCTCCTCCTCGGAATCGCCTTCGATACCGCCCTTGCTATAGATCTTCTCGTAGTTCTCGCGCTTGGCTCGGCGAATTTCCTCAAACAGGTCCTCGCTCATCTCGATGCGCGGCTTACCATAGCTATGCTCAACGATATCGATGGAAGCGTGCGTGAGGATCCAGCTGTTATAGGCGCCGCCCCGACCATCGTCAAAAGCGTCGGGCGAAAGCAGACCCGCCGCGATCGCATCCTGACGGTCACGACCGACGTAGGCAAGAATATCCGAGATGCGAACGACGCAGCCCTCGAGCGTCATGGGACGCAGGTGCCCAATGGCGCCATAGCCCGTGGCGATGCAGTCCTCGACCGCCTGATCGAACTGGTCAAAGGAGCCCATATCCGACAATTCAAACACGCGCTGCTCGTACTCGCCGTTATGGCATAGCACGCCGTCGAGCGTCTGGAGTGACACGTTACGGCCGTACAGCGCGTCGAGCACGCGGACCGACTGCACGTTATGGAAAAAATAACGCCCCGTACGCTCGTGGTAGATATCGTTGAGGAATCGCTCACCGGCATGGCCGAAAGGCGTGTGTCCCAAGTCGTGGCCCAGGCCAATCGCCTCGATCAGATCGCAATTGAGCCCCAGGGCGCGACCGATATCGCGCGCAATGCGGGAGACAAGCTGCACGTGCAAACCGCGGCGTGACAGATCGTCATTGCTACGGAAGCTAAAGACCTGCGTTTTGCCTGCATAACGGGTGTACGCCGGAAGATGAAGTATCTTTTCGGTATCGCGCATAAACGCCGGACGCATAAGCGTGCCTTTGTCGGCGGCGCGATCAATACGACGAATGACCTGATCGTCGTTGCAACGATACGGGTTAACATAGCCCGAAGCACGATCGGTGGCAATGCGCTCGAAAAGTTCGGGCGACAACGCCGAGGGAATACGGTCCATGCGCGCCTTAATGACGGCCGTTTCTTGATTAGTTGCCATGGCATGCTCCTTAAAAAGGATGCGCAATCGGTTACAATGTCCAGCCCACGACCTCGATTATGGCAAATATCGGCACCAAAAACGGGAGCAATGGCAGGGAGCGCGATTTTGTGAAGAGGCAGGAGAGGGCCAGGACCAGGAGCGCAACGGCAAATGCCACGATGCCGCCCAGAGGGTCGAGCGTGCAAAGCGCGAAAAGCGCCTTGGCATCCCCCATGCCGATGCCGGGAGCCTGGCGGAAACGCCGCCAAAGCGACTCGGTCAGCACAAGGGAAAGGTACACGATAACGGCAGGACCGGCGTGGTCAAGCGCCGTGTTCAAGCCCCTGTCCAGCCAAACGCCTGCAAACGCCGCCACGGCGCATGCGGCGGCAAGCGCGTTGGGAAACCGCCGTTCACGGACATCAATCACCGCACCGGCAAAGGCGCAGATCCAAAAGGGAATATAGACCATTGAACACCTCCCGGGGCAATCACTCAAAAGCAGAAACCACCACAAAGGTGCCTGTCCCCTTCGTGGTGGTTCTGGTCGTGGTTACTTGGCGCCCTGCATGACCTCGTCGAGGGTAACGTTAACGGCGTGCTGCGTGGGCACCCAGTCGACCTTCAGGAACAGCGCGGCAACCGTGATGGGGATATAGCTGAACATAAAGATCGGGAAGGTAAACAGGTTGGTCACCAGGCGCCACTTTTGCGCGCAATGGATGTGCTTGTACTCGAAGATAGTCGTGAGCAGCGCCAGGATAAAGAAGGTCTGATACATCATGACGAAGGTCATGATGAGCGAAGCGGCACACGCCTGCATCTCGACCTCGGTAGCCAAAAAGCCATGCGAAAGACCACCGACGATTAGGAACGTGGCGTTGGCGAGCATCGAAATCAGCGATAACAGCATACCAGGGGCAATCGTCATAAACATGTCGTAGGCGGCAAAACGATGATAGCGGAAGGTCGACTTGACCAGATGCTTACCGTAGGTAAAGAACACCTGGTAGAAACCCTTAGTCCAACGCATACGTTGCTTCCAGGACGCCTTAAACGTCACGGGCTGCTCGTCAAAGAACTCCGCCGGCGCATAGCCAATACGAATGCCGTGAATAGCGCAGAACGTGGTGAACTGAATATCCTCGGTCAGCGTATGGAACTGCCAGCCGTGCATGCCCTCAATAACGCTAGCCGAGATAAGGTAGCCCGAACCCGATACGGCGCAGGACGTCTTGCAGATGTTGCGCGCGTTGTTGAGAAAACGCGCCTCGCGCAGATACCAAGTGGCATTCGCTGCCGAGATCCACGAGCTTCCGAAGTTCTTGGAGTTACGATAGCTCGTGACCACATGGAAGCCCTGGTCAAAGGCATCATTCATCTTGGACACGTAATCGCGGGCGATAACATTATCGGCATCGAAGATAAAGTAACCTTCAAAGGTGTCGGGATACTCGTTAAGGATACGGTCGAAACCAAAGTCCATGACCCAGCTCTTGCCTTTACGGGCCAGGTCGTTTCGCTCGTACACGACAGCGCCCGCCTCGCGCGCGAGCTGCGCGGTGTTATCGGTGCAGGCATCGGCGACGACAAAGACCTCGATGAGCTCGGACGGATAATCCTGGTCCTTGATGGAGCGAACGAGGTTGGCGATAACGGCCTCCTCGTTGTGTGCTGCAATAAAGAAGGCATACCGGTGGAGCTTTTTGGCCTTGGGAGGCGCGACCTCGCCGCGGAGAGCACCGATGACAAAGAAGACCACCTGGTACAAGAAGCAGACCGTGAGCAGCGTGACGACAATCTGGTTGAAGATCACGATGGGTGTGTTGGTTTGTAAAAAGGCGAGCATGCAGGCTCCCAGGAACGCATTACGTAAACAACCGTATATCTTACCGCAGGCTAGGGGCGTTCAAGAAACCACCTAATACCGACTAGGCTTCGAGAAGACCGAGCTGAGGAACGATCTCGTCGCCGGCAGCGGTGCGACCAAGCGAGCGCGGGGCCAGGTCGTCAAGAACCGCAGCGAGATCCCACGGCAGCTCGTCGCGGCACTCAATGCGCTCCCCCGTCACGGGATGGTCGAATGCGACGCGCCAGGAATGAAGGAATTGCCTGGTCAGCCCCTGATCGGCGCGTGCATCGCACTTGCCGTAGAGTGGATCGCCCACGCAGGCGTGGTTGATATGGCGCATATGCACGCGTATCTGATGCGTGCGGCCCGTAAACAGGTGGCACTCGACGAGCGTATAGCCGTCGTCAAAACGCGTGGAATCGAAGCGCTCGAGGACCTTAAAGGTCGTAATGGCCTGGCGCGCGAAAGGATCGTCCGAAACCGCCATCTTGACACGGTCACGCGTAGAACGGGCAATGCCGGTGTTAATGGTGCCCTCATCCATAGCGATATGTCCGTGAACGAGCGTAATATAGCGGCGGTCGAGCGTGCGCGTACGGATAAGATTTTGGAGCGCGCGCTGGGTGTCGTCGTCCTTCGCCGCAAGCATAAGGCCCGAAGTGTCGCGATCCAGACGATGCACGATGCCGGGGCGATCCTCGCCCTGCACGGTGCCCAGATGGTCAATACCGCAGTGATAGACCAGGGCATTCGCGAGCGTACCGCTCTCATGACCATGCGCAGGATGGCACACCAGGCCGCGCTGCTTGGAGAGCACGATAAGGTAGTCGTCCTCGTAGCGAATATCGAGGGGAATGGCCTCGGGAATCACGTCGGTCGGGTCGTGCGGCTCGGGCAAATCGACCGAAATACGGTCGCCGGCTCGCACGGCGTACTTTTTGGACAGGCAGGTCTCGCCGTTGACGGCAACGGCGCCGCCCTCAATCAGATGCGCGCAGGCAGAGCGTGTGGGACAGCCGTCGTTGGCACCTAGATAGGCGTCAAGACGCTGAGCAGCGGCATCATCGGCAACAAGGATATGGATGTCGGCCATTAGCGCTCATTCCTTTCGCGAATCTTGCGGGCACGCTCCCCACGCTGCTTGGCTTTGCGCTTGGCGCGGGCCTCGTCACGGGCGTTAAGCTCGGCGGTCGCATCGACCTCACGGGCCGCGGGGCTCAAGAACATGTAGCCAAAGAGGGCGAGCACGACGCCCACGGTAATGCCGATATCGGCAACATTGAAGACGGGGAAGTCGATGAAGGTGGTGGCAATAAAATCGGTCACAAAGCCAAAAGCCAGACGGTCGATCGCATTGCCAATGGCGCCGCCCACGACCATAGCCATGCCCACAACCTCAAAGCGAGCAAGCTGGGGCGCGCGAAGCAAGTACACCGCGATCGCAACGATAACGACAAACGCCAGCACGGCAAACGCGAGGCCATGTCCCTCGCCCATGCTAAAGGCAGCACCGATGTTACGCACGAAAAGGAAGTCGATCACACCGGGGATAATAGTCACATGCAGAGCATCGCCGACGGCACGAACCGCAAGCTTGGTCAGCTGGTCAACAAGCAGCACGGCCAACGCCACGCTACCAGCAACACCCAACCGCCAACGCAAAGGCGGCGTCATATCCGCAGAACGACCCAAATCAATCCCCTACCCTCAAAAACATCGAATTACGTTTAACGCAATTAACCATCTTATATTGCCACACGCAGAACGCACGACATATCCACCAACGCAAGCGAAATAACCAGCTAAAAACGAAAGCGGCATTCCGAAAAACGGAATGCCGCTTTTATTCAGCGGAGCAAATGGGCCGAAGGCGCCCAAATTCTCCCTATAACTAAAATGCCGAGTTACCGTGCCTTAAAGGGCATTCGCACACCTCTCGCAGATGTGAGCGTGGCCGTTGTACTCGCCGACGGTGGTGCGGTAGTTCCAGCAACGGTCGCAGCACTCGCCCTCGGCAGCCTCGATAGCAACGGAGAGCTCCTCGCCCTGGGTCAGCTCAACATCGGAGACGATGTAGAACTCGGCCAGGTCGACGGCCTTGTCGCCGGTCAGCAGCGCATACATCTCGGCGGGAACGACCGCCTCGACGCGGACCTGCTGGCTCTTGGTGAAGGTGCCGGCAGAACGGGCATCCTCAAGGGCCTTGGTCACGGCGCTACGGAGCTCGAGAGAAGCCTCGAGCACGCCCTCAAACTCGTTGGCCTCATCAACCGTGATGGGCGACTTGTACCAATCGAGCAGCGCGGCGTACTTCTGGTGGTCGACGCAGCCGGCGGGCGCATATGCCATGGCCTCGTCGACGGTGTAGGACAGGATCGGCTGCAGGTCGCGCATGAGCATCGAGAAGAGCTCGGCCAGCACGGTCTGAGCGCTGCGGCGCTCGAGCGAGCCGGGCTTGTCGCAGTACAGACGGTCCTTCAGAGCGTCGAGGTACACGTTGGAGAGCTCGGTAACCACGAAGTCGTAGAGCGCACGGTAGGCGCGCGGGAACTCGTAGCTCGCGTAGGCGTCGTCGACCTCGGCCTGGACCTGGGTCAGGCGGGCAACCATGAGCTTGTCGAGCGGCAGCAGGTCGGCAAAGGCGACGCCGTCGGTCTCGGGCTCAAACTGACCCTCGAGCTCGGAGAGCAGGAAGCGCAGCGTGTTGCGGAAACGACGGTAGGCGTCGGACGTACGAGCGAGAATCTCGTGGTCGATGGAAACGTCGGAGCTGGTGTCGACGGAGGCAACCCACAGGCGGATGATGTCGGCGCCCATCTCGTCGCAGACCTTGTTGGGGTCGATGACGTTGCCGAGCGACTTGGACATCTTGCGGCCCTGACCATCGAGGGTGAAGCCCTGCGAGACGACCGCCTTGTAGGGAGCGTGGCCGTTGGCGCCCACCGAGGTGAGCAGCGAGCTCTGGAACCAACCACGGTGCTGGTCGGAGCCCTCGAGATACACGTCCGCCGGGTACTCCAGCTCGGGACGGTACTCGCAGACGGCCTTCCAGGACACGCCGGAGTCCCACCACACGTCGAGGATGTCCTTATCGGACTTGAGGTGATGACCGCCGCACTTGGGGCAGACACAGGCCTCGCCCAGGTAGCTCTCGGGAGCGTCGGTGAACCAGGCATCGGAGCCCTTCTCGTGGAAGAGCTTGATGACGGCGTCGAGCGTGGCGTCGTTCATGACCTTCTCGCCGCAGTCGGCGCAGGTGTAGCTGGGGATAGGCACGCCCCAGTTGCGCTGACGGCTGATGCACCAGTCGGGACGCTGCTCGACCATGGCACCGATGCGGTTGGCCGCGTGGGCCGGATACCACTTGACGTTCTCGCGGACCTCCTTGCCAGCCTGCTCGCGCAAACCGGTCTTGTCCATCGAGACAAACCACTGGTCGGTAGCACGGAAGAGCACCGGGTGCTTGCAGCGCCAGCAGTGCGGATAGCTGTGCGTGATCTTCTTCTCGAGGACCAGGGTGCCACGCTCGCGCAGGAACTCAATGATGTGCGGGTTGGCCTCATCGGTATCCATACCGCTGAAGGGGCCACCGGTGCCAAACTCCTCACCGGTGTAGAACTTGCCGTCGTCATCGACCGGCATGCAGATGTCGGTGATGCCCTCCTTGAGGCAGGCGAAGTAGTCGTCGACGCCGTGGCCGGGCGAGTTGTGGACGATACCGGTACCGTCATCCACACCGACGTAATCGGCCAGCAGTGCCACGCCCTCGACACCGTCAAAGATCGGCTGCTTGTAGTGAATGTGGTGGAAGGTCTCGGCGGGAACCACGTAGGGCTTGCCGTCGACCATAACCGGGGTGTACTCCCAGCCAAACTCCTCGCAGCACTTGGGAGCCAGGTCCTTGAGCATGACCTCGGCACGACCTTCGTGCTCAACGGCGACATAGGCGGCGCCGGGCTTGAGGGAAACTGCCTGGTCGGAGGGGATGGTCCACGGCGTGGTCGTCCAGATGATGAAGTCGACCGGGCCGTCGAAGTTCTCGAGGCCGGCGGGCTTAGAGGTCATCTCAAAGCGAACGAAGATGGAGGGGCTCGTCTCGTCAGAGTACTCGATCTCGGCCTCGGCCAGCGCGGTGTGGCAGTGCTTGCACCAGTGAACCGGCTTGTGGCCACGATAGATCATGCCCTTATCGAACATGGCCTTGAAGACCTCGATGTCGGCGGCGTCATGCTGGTGATAGAGCGTCAGGTAGGGGTTGTCCCAGTCGCCGAGCACGCCCAGACGACGGAAACCGGCCTTCTGCAGCTCGATGTTCTCGACGGCGAACTCGTTGCAGAGCTCACGGATCTTAGCCGTAGAGGTCTGGTTGAACTTCTCGGTGCCGAGCTTCTCCTCGACCTTGTGCTCGATCGGCTGGCCGTGGCAGTCCCAACCAGGGACATAGGGGACCTCATAGCCCTGCATCATCCAGTAGCGGTTGATCATGTCCTTGGAAATCTTGTTCATGGCGTGGCCGATGTGGATCGGACCGTTGGCGTACGGAGGGCCGTCGTGCAGCACGAACTTCTTGTGACCCTCGTTCTTCTTCAGAACTTGCTCGTAGACCTTGTTGTCCTGCCAGTCCTTGAGTCGCTTGGGCTCGGACTTGGAAAGACCGGCACGCATGGGAAAACCGGTTTTGGGCAGATTCATCGTCTGCTTGTACTCGTTTGCCACGGTACCCCTTTCATGTCGTGGGCGCGCACGCCCGTTGGGCACCAAAAAAAGCGCCCGTCCCTGCAAGCTGGGACGAAGCGCCACAAAACGGGCCGTCTGCCCGCAAAAGCTCTTCGCTTAACCACCCAGCTTAGATGCCCTCACCCGCATTACAGCGCGCTCGCATCCGTTACTCGGCTGGCCTGTATCGACGACCATCTCGGCGATGTCTACTAAGACGTGCCTGTACGGCGCGTCCGTTGGGACCGCAGCTCCGGGGTGATTTTCATCGGTCGCATGCACGGGTTCTCAGCGCTCCCCGTTCTCTGTAGCACACGGACGGCCGACTACTCGTCCCCATCAACGCTTATGCGCTGTATGGTAGCACGGTCAACGCCGGCGAAAAACCCTCAACATCGGTTTCATACTTTAGTAATTTCTCGCGGTCGCAAGCACTCACTTGGAGCAAAATACCTGAAAGCACTTTATCTAACGAAAGAAGGCTGCTATGCGCACGATTGGAATGAGCGACTACACCGTCGGCGAGGACTGCTTTGACGAGCTGCCCGGCGCGCTGGACGAGTACGGAGCGGCCAAGGTCGCGATTATCGGTGGTAAACGAGCACTGGCCGCGGCGCTTCCCAGTATCGAAGCGGCACTGGAGGGCACCGACATCGAGATTCTGGAGACACGCGTCTACGGCACCAACAGCACGCGTGCCAATATCGCCAAGCTTGTTAACTCCCCCGCCTGCCGAGAGGCCGATGTGCTCATCGCATGCGGTGGCGGCAAAGCGCTCGACACCGTCAAGACGGCGGCCATCGAGCTCAAGAAGATCGTCTTTACGGTACCGACGATCTGCTCCAACTGCTCGGCCGCGACCGCCATTGCCGTTGTCTACAACGACGACGGCTCGCTCGAGGGCTATTCGTACCCCAACCGCCCCGCGCACATCTTCATCAACCCCAAGATCATCGCCGAGGCTCCGGCGGAGTACTTCTGGGCGGGCGTGGGCGATGCCCTGTCCAAGCAGCCCGAGGTCGAGTACGCCACGAGCGCCGGCAACCTGGAGCACACCGCAGGTCTTGGCCTGGCGCTCGCACACACCTGCTCCGAGCCGCTGTTTACCTATGGCGTGCAGGGTCTTGAGGACGTTCGCCAGAACCTGTCGACCGAAGCCGTCAAGCAGATCGCGCTCGATATCGTGGTCAACACGGGCTACGTCTCCAACCTGACCAACCAAAACGATTACTACTACAACTCGAGCGTGGCGCATGCGTTCTACAACGCCACCTGCAGCATTCCGCGCGAGGGCACCTACCTGCATGGCGAGGTCGTGAGCCTGGGCGTGCTGGTGCTGTTTGCCTACACGGGCGATACCGAGAACCTTGAGCGCTACTCAGCCTTTAACAAGCAGATGGGACTGCCCGTGACGCTTGAGCAGGTCGGGCTTTCCGAGTCCGATATCCCCGCCCTGTGCGAGTACGCGCACACCACCAACGAGTGGAAGCAGGGAAACCCCGGGCCCTTCACCGACGAAAAGTTCGCCGCCGCCATCAAGGCTGCCAACACCTACGGCCACACGCTCCTCGCCTAACCTACCAAAACCACCACAAAGGGGACAGTGAACTGCGCCCCGAAACTTGGACTGAATAAATAGCGACTACGCCGCAAGGGCCCGGTTCCGGAACTCCTCCGGCGTCAGGCCCTTCAATCTTACCTGCCTGCGCCGCGTGTTCCAATGGGCTATGTACCCCTCTAGGTCGCGCTTGAAGTCCCCGAAGCTGCCCCACTCCCTGCCGCGGTAGAACTCGTCCTTCACGTGGCCGAAGAGCTGCTCGGTGGTGGCGTTGTCGATGCAGTTCCCCTTGCTCGACATGCTCTGGGTGATGCCCGCCCCCTCCAGCCTGGAGGTGTAGGACTCGTGCTGGTACTGCCAGCCCATGTCCGAATGCATGGTCGGCGCCGCCCCGTCGGGCAGGGCCTCGAGGAGCCGGTCGAGCATCCTGTGCTGCTGGGCGAGGTCCGGCGAGGTCGATATGTCGCTCGCCACGATCTCCTTCGTGCAGAAGTCGAGCACCGGGGCCCAGTAGGCCTTGGCGCCGGCCACCTTGAACTCGGTGACGTCGGTGCCGAGCTTCTGCCACGGCCCCTCGGCGCCGAAGTCCCTCGCGATGACGTTCTCGAACGTGCTCCCCACGAGCCCCCTGTAGGAGCTGTACCGGCGGCGGGAGCCCCGGCGGCGTATCCCGCACCGGATGCCCATCTCGCGCATCATCTTGAGCACGGTCTTGTCGGCCACGACCGCGCCCAGCTCGGCGCGCAGGCACATGGCTATCTGCCGGTGCCCGCAGCCGTTGGCGGTGCGCGAGAATATCTCGGCCGCGGCGTCGCGCAGCTCGGGCCGGGTCGGCCTCCGCGGGTGCGCCAGCGCGTAGTAGTAGGTCGACCTCCTGAGCCCCGAGCACTCCAGCAGGTGGCGCAGGGAGTGCCCCTCCGCGCGCAGCGCCCTCACCGCCTCGGCCGCCGCCCTGGTCAGAGCCCGTCCCGCTCGACCAGGGCGCGCAATTTTTTAGGTAGGCGACCTCGGCCTCGAGCCTGCGGCAGCGCTCCTCGAGCTCCTGCTCGCGGGTGCGGGCCCGGGGTTTCGACCTCGACCCCCTCGGTCTGCCCTTCGGGCGGGGCCGCAGCGCCTCGGCGCCGCCCTCGCGGTAGAGCCTGCACCAGCGCTCCAGCGGGGATTTCGACCTGATCCCGAACTCGGCCATGGCGTCGGCCTTCGCCATCCCGTCGTCGACCACGGCCGACGCCGCGGCGACCCTCTGCTCGAATGTGTAACTGGATTGCTTCCCGTCCATGGACAGCAGCGCCTCGCTTCCGAACGCCCGGTATACCCACTGCCATTCTCTCACGGTCTCGCGGGGGACGGACAGGGCCTCGGCCGCCGGCTTGCAGCCGACGCCGGCGTCGAAGAGCTCGACGGCCCGCCTCCTGGACTCCAGGTCGTGCTTCGACCTGAGATCTATACTCATGGAAAACCTCCCATTTCCCGATGTCCAAGAAATGGGAGGCAGTTCACAGGCACCTTTGTGGTGGTTTTATATTGCTCCAGCATTCAGTTCGTACTCGGAACGGTAAACAGAAACGAACAGAGGCAGGGTATCATCGTGGTGATGGTATCCTGCCTTTTGTTTTGCGGGATCAAGGTCGCTTTATGCGAACTTGATCGCCACTTATATGGCGCATTGATGGCAATTGCTTCGTACGTGCATACCGGGAGCCTGTACACCTCTGGCAAGGCGTAACACACTAGACTTTGTTCCAAAGTCCGTGTGCTAAGGGGGCAGGCCCCTTAGAATTCCTGTGGAGTGTGTACGCACGTACGCAGGAAAACGGCAAAATTTCACTATATCGGGGTGTTCTTTCATTGGAGAGTATGATATACTCGGCTTAGTTCAACAAATCGGAAGTTGTAGGAGTGTTAAATATGAAATTCCCATTTTATGACGCACCAAATACAGCTACAATAACCTGTTGCCACATATTAGAGAATGGAGAACCTATTTTATATGTATCACATGATGAAGATGATGGAATGTGGCAATTTCTATGTGGAAAAGCACATGAAACAGACGAAGCAAAGTTAGTATCCTTAAAATCAGTATTCGACTTAGATAATTCTGTTGGTATTCTAAAGGATATGCCTTGCGGTTACTATGCTGAAAGAAAAGCTCAAGATGATGAATGGAGTGTTAGAAAACGGTAACTATCAGCTCGGTCAATTCCAGTTTGCCGTACTCGTTCTTAGCAGGGTTTGGGGCTCCGCACGCCCTAACAAGAATCATCAGCCTTGCGTCCGTAGTCATTTTGTGATACAATATTCCTGACAGGAGGTGTCCCGTATGATGCAGACGTTCGTTCGCCCTTCCCGGGATCTGCGCAACCATTACGCCGAAATTTCGGAAATGCTCAAAGACCACGACCATGTGATTATCACGAATCATGGCCGTGGGGAATCAGTTCTCATCAACATTGAGGACTACGCCAAGTACGAGGAGTTCTTGCACCAGCGGTATGTTGCCGAGGCACTTGCCAAGGCAAAGCAGCAGGCGGCTGACCCCGACACGCAATGGGCAGACCACGAAAGTGTATGGGAGACGCTGGGCAAGCAGTATGACGTATAAAATCAAATATCTGCCCCTTGCTGTACAGGACCTGAACGATATCGCCCGATATCTGTCTGGCTTTTACCCTAAAACAGCTAGCCGCGTACTGAAAGAGCTGCGGGAGAAGATCACAAAATTGGGCGATACCCCGAAAATGTGCGAGATCTACCGCCTCGACCCTGCTTACCGTAGGATGGTCGTTGACCAGTATCTTGTGTTTTACCGCGTCAACGATGAAATAAAGACTGTGGAGGTCCACCGTGTGCTGCGAGGTGCGTGGAATCTGCCGCAGTATCTAGAATAAATCCAGGTTTGCCTGCCCTTGGCAATGCTCTGTCACAAAAGTCCTCAGACGGTTGTCTGGGGCTTTTTTGCTGCGCCATCCACTAACCCACGTCAGAGCAGGACGAGAACCGCATCTGTTTTCCCCGCAAGGTTTTCCATTGCATTTCATAGAAAAGTGTGTTTCAATAAAAAGAGCCATACGGCGATCAGACGCAGTGAGAAGGTGGGTGCAGGATGTTCAAAATTGCGATCGTAGAGGATCAGGAAGAAACACGGGAAAGCCTGAACCGGTTCGTCCGGCAATATGCGCAGGAGCAGGGCCTGCAGGTGGAAATCAGTCTCATCACAGACGGTGCCGAGATCGCAGAGCACTATACGCCGGGATTCGACATCATTTTTATGGATGTGGAGATGCCACGGCTGGACGGTTTTGGAGCGGCCGAAGCCATCCGGGCCGTGGATGCGGATGTGGTGCTGGTCTTTGTGACCAACATGGCACAGTATGCCATCCGAGGCTACGAGGTAGATGCACTGGATTATGTGCTGAAGCCGGTGAACTATTATCAGTTCTGCACCAAGCTTTCCCGCGCCATCCAGCGGGTGCAGCGGCGCAGAGGCGGGCAGGTGGTGCTGCAGCTGGCGGGCGGCGGCATCCAGCTGCTGGACACCGCTGATATCTATTATCTGGAGACCCACAGCCGGATGCTGTACTACCACACTTCCAAAGGCGAGTTCGCGGCACGCGCCAGCCTGCAAAGTGCCGAAAAGCAGCTTGCCGAGTATCATTTTGTCCGCTGCAACCAATGCTATCTGGTCAATCTGGCCTACGTCAAGGGCATTGAAAACGACTTTGCCCTTGTGAAAAACGACCGGCTGGAGATCAGCCGACGGCAGCGCACGGCCTTTCTTACCGCAGTAGCGTCCTACATGGGAGGTGTGCTGTGACCACATCGCTGCTGAACAGCCTGCTCCGGGCGCTGCTGCGCTGGGGCGCGGCGCTGGTCTTTTGTCTGCCTTTGCGGCATCGCTCCCATTTTTGGGCGCGCGCCTGCGGGATGCTGCTCCCGCTGCTTTTGCTGGCGCAGCTGCTGGACCCTCTGGCACAGTCCACAACACTGTGGCAGCAGCAGCTCCTGCTGCTAGTACTTTACATCTCCTTTTTTGCGCTGCTGGGCGGGATGATCTATCTGTGTACGGATATCAATAAAAAAGGTGCCCTGTACTGCGCAGTATGGAGCCTGCTCATCGCGCAGTGCGCCTACGAGAGCTGGTGCTTTCTGGAGCTGCAGTTTACCCGGTATGGACACCCGCTGAACATGGCTTCCCCTTGGGCGGTTCTGGTACAGCTGCTGTCCGGGGCGGTATTCTTTGCGGCGGTGTACATCCTGCTGGCACGGCAGCTTCCTTATAAAGGAGAATACAACATCGGGCCCCGGCAGCTGTTCAGCGCGTTCTTCATTGGCATCCTGTTCATGGTGCAGGCCGCCGTGCTGGACAATGCCCGCGCCGAACAGACTCCGCTGAGTCTTACCGTTACCATTCTGATCGGGCAGTTCTATTTTATCACCCTGCTGTATTTCCAGAGTGAGCTGTTCAAGAAGTCTGCCATGGAAAAAGAGATGAGTGAACTGAATCTGCTGTACGAGCGTCAGCGTCAGCAGTATCAGGTGGCCCGGCAGAACGTGCAGATCATCAACAAGCGCTGCCATGAGCTGAAAGTGCAGATTGCCAATCTCCGCAAGCTGTCGCCCGAAGAGGTACCGCCGGAGCGCATTGATGAGGCCGAGCGCGCAGCCCGCCTGTATGACGCGAACCGCAACACCGGCAACGAGGTGCTGGATGTGGTGCTGACCGAGAAGAGTCTGCTGTGCGAGTCCCGGGGCATCCAGCTGAATGCTGTGGCAAACGGCAGCTGTCTGGGCTTTTTTGAAGCGGGGGATCTGTACGCAATGTTTGCCAATGCGCTGGATCACGCCGTGGAAAGCGCGGTGCAGGTCTCCCGGCCGGAGTGCAGGGTCATCGATCTGCTGGTCTGTGTGCGGCAGGGTTTTGTGGTGGTGAACATCATCAGCCCGCTGCGCCCGCCGGAACAGCAGGCAAGCCGCTCTGCACAATACGAGCTGAAGGTGATCCGGCGCATCGTGCAGAAGTACAAAGGCACTTTGACCTTGGAAGAGCAGGGCGAGTTTTTTGCGGAAAAGATCATCTTTCCGCTGCAAAAATAAGTTAAGAAAACGGCAGCCGCCGCAGAAGTTCCGGAAACGGAAGGACTGCGGCGGTTTTCTTTTTGCGACTTGTTGGATACATCTGCTTGTGGAAAACTTACAAATATATCAGTTCACATTTGGCAGTCCAAAACCGAATGCGCACGCAAAACGACCGATTTTCGCACGCATCTTGCGAAATACGGCCACTCTGATAAAATAATGACAAAGAGCAAAAAACGAAAAAAATCACTGTACCACAGCAAAAACAGGAGGAATCGGATGCGTAGTATTGCAAAGCTCATGAAGGACTGGCAGTTCACCGGCCCGAACGGTGTTCCCACCGCCGTAGAGCTGCCCCATACATGGAACGCCAGGGACGGTCAGGACGGCGGGAACGATTACTGGCGGGGCTGCTGCACCTACTGCACCCGCTTTGCAGCACCGGTGTACGACCCGGCACAGCAGCAGGTATGGCTGCAATTTGAGGGCGTCAACGCCAGCGCCGCCGTGCTGCTGAACGGTCAGCAGCTTTGCACCCATGACGGCGGCTACTCCACCTTCCGGGCAGAGGTCACGGAGCTGCTGCAGGCAGAGAACCAGCTCACGGTGCGGGTGGACAACAGCGTCAACGACCGCGTTTACCCCCAGAAAGCAGACTTCACCTTCTACGGCGGCATCTACCGGGATGTAAGTCTGCTGGTGGTAAACAAGAACCACATTGCACTGGGACACTTTGGCGATACCGGCGTGAAGATCACCCCCACCCTGAAAGAGGGCAGCACCGACATTCAGGTAGAAACGCTGGTGGAAGGCAGCGGCACCGTGACGGTGGAGCTGCTGGATGCCGAGGGCCGCACCGTTGCAAAGGGCGAGGGCGAAAATACTTTCCTCCATCTGGATGCTCCCCACCTGTGGAACGGCATCAAAGACCCCTACCTGTACACCTGTGTCGTCCGCTTGCTGCAGGACGGCAAGCCGGTGGATGAAGTGACCACCAAGGTGGGCCTGCGCAGCTTCTCTGTAGACCCAAAGAAGGGCTTTTTCCTCAACGGCAGGCCCTATCCCCTTCACGGTGTGTCCCGCCATCAGGACCGCAAGGGTCTGGGCAACGCCATCACCCGGGAGATGCACGATGAGGACATGGCGCTGATCCGGGAACTGGGTGCAAACACCGTCCGGCTGGCGCACTACCAGCACGACCAGTATTTCTACGACCTGTGCGACCAGTACGGCATGGTGGTCTGGGCAGAGATCCCCTACATTTCCGAGCATCTGCCCAATGGCCGGGAAAATACCATCAGCCAGATGAAGGAGCTCATCCACCAGAACTACAACCACCCCTCCATCGTCTGCTGGGGTGTGTCCAACGAGATCACTATTTCCACCAAGGACAAGGCGGATATGCTGGACAACCACCGGGTGCTCAACGAACTGTGCCACAAGATGGACCCCACCCGCCTGACCACGCTGGCCTGCTACGCCATGTGCGGCCCCTTCAACCCGGTGGCGCACATCACCGATCTGGTCAGCTGGAACCTGTATCTGGGCTGGTATGTGCCGGGGCTGTTCCTGAACGACCTGTGGATGAACTTTTTCCATCTGGTGTACCCCAACCGTCCGCTGGGCTTTTCCGAGTACGGTGCCGAGGGCATGCCCAACCTCCACAGTGCCCACCCCCGCCGGGGCGACCATACCGAGGAATATCAGGCCAAGTACCACGAGTATATGCTGAAGTGCTTTGACCGCCACCCGTGGCTGTGGGCGACCCATGTGTGGAACATGTTCGATTTTGCAGCCGACGCCCGGGATCAGGGCGGCGAGCCGGGCATGAACCACAAGGGTCTTGTCACCTTTGACCGAAAGACCAAAAAGGACAGCTTCTACCTCTATAAAGCATGGTGGAGCGAGGAAAACTTCGTCCACATCTGCTCCAAGCGGTTCACCGACCGTACCGAGAAAGAGATCGAGGTCAAGGTCTACTCCAACCAGCACACCGTCGCCCTGTATGCGGACGGCAAAAAGCTGGCAGAGCAGACCGGCGAGCATATCTTCAAGTTCCGCGTGCCGCTTCATGGCAAGGTGGAGCTGAAGGCGGTTGCAGGCGACTGCATCGACACCGCATCCTTCTGCAGTGTGGCAGAGCCGAACCCCAGCTACAAGCTAGTGAAGACCAAGTCCAAGAGTGCAAACTGGGTATAAACAAGGACATTCCGCTGTCTGGCGGTTGTTATACATGAAAAGGAGGAGAACCAATGAATACCAAGAAACCCAAAGTACGTTTGTGGTCGGTGCTCACTGCGCTGACGGCGATCCTGACCATCGCCGCCATCGTGGGCAACATGATCGCAAATCAGTACGCCACCACCCTGAACGTTGCTCTGAATGCATCGACCTATAAGATCATCAAGGGCGACACTACGGAAGATACCGAATACTTCAAAGAGGGCTTTGCTTCCGACGAAGAGCGTGAGGCTTATGAGGCTGAGCTGTGCGCCACCGTTGAGGCCGAGGGCGCTGCCCTGCTGAAGAACGACAACGCTGCCCTGCCGCTGGCAGGCAGCGCCAAGGTCAGCCTGTTCGGCCATGGCTCTGTGGACCTGATGTACGGCGGCACCGGCTCCGGTTCCGTGGATACCAGCAAGGCCCCCAACCTGAAGGAAGCACTGGAAGCTCAGGGCATTCAGGTCAACCAGACGCTGTGGGATCTGTACAAGTCCGACAGCATGATGAAGAACTACAGCCGCATTACCCCGGCCTCCATCTCGGATACGCTGGAAGCAAACACCCAGTACGCTGTCAATGAAGCTCCGTGGAGCGCACTGTCCAGCGCCGAGAGCAGCTTTGCCGAGTATGGCGATGCTGCCATCGTGGTGTTCTCCCGCTCCGGCGGTGAGGGCGCAGACCTGCCCAGCGGTGCCAACGGCACCAACGACAGCTGGATCTCCGGTTCCGAGGGCAGCGGCAACTATCTGGAGCTGTCTGCAGAAGAGATCGAGCTGCTGAAGAACCTGAAGGCACTGAAGGACAACGGCACCTTCAAGTCCATCGTCGTCCTGATCAACAGCTCCAACGCACTGGAAATGGACTTCCTCAACCCTGCCATCTGCGGCGAGGACTACGGCATCGATGCCGCCATGTGGATCGGCGATGTGGGCCAGACCGGTATCAACGGTGTGGGCCAGCTGCTCGCCGGCACTGTGACCCCCTCCGGCTCTCTGGTGGACACCTACCTGTACGACAATCTGGCAAACCCTGCCATGTACAACTTCTACACCCAGGCCTACCCCAACGCAGCAGAGTATGACCTGCTGACCGAGGGTGCAGACGTGCAGGGCATGTACAGCGTCTATCAGGAAGGCATCTATCTGGGCTACCGCTACTTCGAGACCCGTTACGAAGATGTGGTCATGGGCACTGCCAAGGCAGGCGACTATGACTGGGCCACCACCGTTGCCTATCCCTTCGGCTACGGCGACAGCTACACCACCTTTGCTTACAGCAACTTCAATGTGACCGAGTCTGACGATGCCTTCACCGTCACCCTGAAGGTCACCAACACCGGCAAGACCTATTCCGGCAAGGAGACCGTGCAGGTCTACTTCCAGTCTCCCTACACCGACTACGACAAGGCAAACGGCATCGAGAAGGCCGCTGCAGAGCTGTGCGGCTTTGCCAAGACCGATGTGCTGGCTCCCGGCGCTTCCGAGGATGTGACCATCACAGTGAAGAAGAGCGAGCTGCGCACCTACGACGCAAACAACGCCAAGACCTACATTCTGGATGCCGGTGACTACTACTTCACCGCTGCTACCGATTCTCACAACGCTGTCAACAACATCCTTGCTGCCAAGGGCTACACCGTGGCCGGCACCAATGGCCGCATGACCGAGGACGGCGATGCTTCTCTGGTCTGGAAGTGGACCAACGAGGCACTGGATACCACCACCTATGCAGCCAGCGCCAACGGCACTGCCATCACCAACCTGTTCGATGAGTCCGACCCCAACAAGAGCAGCGATGCTCCCGGCAGCGTGACCTGGATGAGCCGCTCTGACTGGACCGGCACGGTTCCCACCCAGCCTGCTGCCCTGACCGCCAACGAAACGCTGGCTGCAGATCTGGCCTTTACCCAGTACGACGGCACCGAGGCCGACAGCGTCGAGATGCCCACTCTGGGTGCCAAGAACGGCCTGACCCTCGCTTCCATGATCGGCAAGGACTTCGACGATCCCCAGTGGGAGACCCTGCTGGATCAGCTGACCTTCGATGAGATGGTCAACACCATCACTCTGGGCTTCCACAACACTGCAGCGGCTGCCTCCATCGGCAAGACCGCTACCAAGGACGAGAACGGCCCGCAGGGCCTGACCGCTGCCCTGACCGGCGGTGCATCCGCCATGTGCTACACCTCCGAGGATGTCATGGCTGCCACCTTCAATGTGGACCTGATCAACGAAGTGGGCAAGTGCATCGGTGAGGACTGCCTTGCCATGGGTTACTCCGGCCTGTACGGCCCTGGCATCAACATGCACCGTACCGCCTACTCCGGCCGTAACTTCGAGTACTACGCCGAGGACCCCTTTGTGGCCGGCACCATCTGCGCTGCCGAGGTGCAGGGCATCCAGTCCAAGGGCGTGTATGTCTACCTGAAGCACGTTGCCCTGAACGACTCCGAGACCAGCCGCCGTGGTGTCAACACCTGGCTGAACGAGCAGACCGCCCGCGAGATCTATCTGGAAGTGGCCGATAAGGCCATCACGGATGGCGGCGCATGGTGCGTGATGACCGGCTTCAACCGCTGGGGCGCAACCTGGTGCGGTGCCAACTCCAACCTGCTGAACGGCTTCCTGCGCGAGGAGCTGGGCATGCGCGGCATGTGCATCACCGACTTCTCCGGCTCCAGCCAGTACATGGATCTGGTGGACGGCCTGATCGCCGGTTCCGACATCTGGGACAGCCCGATGCCCAAGATCCACACCACCAAGGCTGCCAACTACGAGAACGATGCCTACATCGTGACCCAGATGCGCAATGCAATGCATCACATCCTGTACACCGTGGTCAACTCCAACGCCATGAACGGCTGGTCTGCAAGCGATACCCTGAAGACCGTGCTGCCCTGGTGGCAGACTGCGATCTACGCACTGATCGCCGTGCTGGCTGTGCTGACCGTGCTGTGCGCATGGCAGCTGAGCAAGGCCCTCAAGCGCAAGAAGGAGCTGGCAGACACCGCTCCTGCTGTTGACCAGAAGTAATTCCGGTCTGCACGATCCCTGACCCCATGTTACGGCAGCCTGCCCCGAAGGCGGGGCGGGCTGCCGCTTTTTATCAAAGACAAAAGGAGAGACCGCAATGGGCGAACAAAAAACAACGGCGTCGAGTGTGAACCGCGCCAAAACCTACCAGCTGGTGCTGTTTCCGCTGAACAACGGCGCAACGAACGTGTACTATGTGCTGGTGCTTTCCTACATCGCGACCTTCGGCAGCAAGGTGCTGGCCCTGAGCATGCTGTTTGCTTCGGTGATGGTCACCGGCATGCGTCTGTTTGATGCCGTCACCGACCCCATCATCGGTGCCCTCATGGACCGCACCAACGGCAGGTTCGGCAAGTTCCGGCCCTTCATGGTCATTGGCAACCTCATCATGGCAGCAAGCATTCTGGTGCTGTACTGCCTTACCCCGCTCATCCCCGCCAGTGCCATGGGGCTGCGCTACGCTGCGTTCGTTGCCCTGTATGCCGTGTGGGTCATCGGCTACACCTTCCAGACCAGCTGCACCCGCTCCGGCCAGACCGTGCTGACCAATGACCCCAAGCAGCGCCCCCTGTTTACCATCTTCAACACGGTGGGCAGCCTGCTGGGCATGGGTGCCATGCAGTTCTTTGCCCCCATCCTTGCCAAGAACTATGAGGGCGGCTACGCTTCCGCCGGGTTCTTCCGCACGCTGGCTCCGGTGGGCATCGTCATCTCCATCCTGCTCACCCTGCTGGCCGTCATCGGCATCTGGGAGAAGGACCAGCCCAAGTACTTTGGCATCGGCGGCGAAAAGACCGAGAAGATCAAAGTGAGCGAGTACATCCAGATCATCAAGAACAACGATCCCATGCAGCGGCTGATGGTGGCCGGTGCGGGCTGCAAGCTGGCACTTTCCATCGCCACCAACACCACCGTGCTGTGCATGCTGTACGGCTGCATGATGGGCAACTACGATGGTCTGTACCTGCCCATGATGGTGCTGGGCTATGTGTTCAGCGTGCCCTTCTTCCTGCTCACTGTCCGCACCAGCCAGAAGGAGGGCCAGAAGGCCAGCCTGATGAAGTACGTCAGCGTGGCGCTGGTGTGCTATGTGGGCGTGCTGGTGCTGCTGCTGCTCTGGGGCCGCGGCGATGCCTTCACCCTGTCCATTCTGGGCGAGAACGGCCTTTCCATCAACCTGTACACCATCCTGTTCATCGTTTTCTTCGGCATCGGCTACGGTGCCTACTACGCCACCGCCGATATGCCCATCCCCATGGTGGCCGACTGCTCCGACTACGAGACCTACCGCAGCGGCAAGTATATCCCCGGCATCATGGGCACCCTGTTCAGTCTGGTGGACAAGCTGGTGTCCAGCCTGTCCGCTACCGTTGTGGGCATCGCGGTCAGCTTTGTGGGCCTGCAGAGCCTGCCCACCCAGTATGACCCCTACACCCCGGGCATGAACTGGGTGGTCATCGTGCTGTTCTGCATCATCCCCATGGTGGCATGGGCGGCTACCCTCATCGCCATGAAGGGCTACACCCTGACCGGTGCCAAGATGAAGGAGATCCAGGCGGTCAACGCCTGCCGCCGCGATGCAGTGGCCAAGGGCATGAAGCTGGAAGAGGCCATGGACAAGTGGCAGACCATGGAGCAGCTGCCGGCGGAATACCGGAGCTGAGACGCTGTATGGAACTGAATACCGATCTCACCGGCAAGGTGGCTGTCGTCACCGGCGCAAGCGGCACGCTGCTGCCCACGCAGGGGGTCTGGCGTTCGAGTTCCTAATTCTCCACCACAAAAAATCCTCAGACATTCGTCTGGGGATTTTTTGTTTGGTGGTGGTACAGGACTCGAACAATTTCTCCCCGGATACAGGCAAAAAACGAACAAAGGCAGGGTACCACCATGAGGGTGGTATCCTGCCTTTTGAATCTTTGTGTGGAAAACCTGCTTACAGCAGCGGGATGCCTGCCTTGGCGCAGGCTTCGCGGGTGGCTGCGTCCCAGACGCTGGCCTGCACTTCGCCAATGTGGGCGCTGCCCAGCAGCAGCATGCACAGGCGGCTCTGGCCGATGCCGCCGCCGATGGAGTAAGGCAGCTCACCGTTCAGTACGGCCTTGTGGAAGGGCAGGGCGCGGCGGTCGTCGCAGCCAGCCATGGTCAGCTGCTTGTCCATGCTTTCAGGGCTGACGCGGATGCCCATGCTGCTCAGCTCATAGCTGCACTGCAGCGGGTCGTTCCAGAACAGCAGATCGCCGTTCAGATCCCAGTCGTCATAGTCGGGGGCACGGCCGTCATGGGGCTTACCGCTCTTCAGCGGAGCGCCGATCTTCATCAGGAAGGTGGTGCCGTGCTCCTTCACAAAGGCGTTCTCACGCTCCTTCGGGGTCAGGTCCGGGTACTGGTCCTCCAGCTCCTGCGTGGTGATGAAGGTGACGTTGGGGCTGTGCAGCGGCAGCTCCTGCAGCTGGGGGAACATGGCGTGCAGGTTCATCTCGGTGGCGCAGACAGCGGACACGATGGAGCGCACCACACTCTTGAGGTAAGCCTCGTTGCGGTCTTCCAGACGGATCACCTTTTCCCAGTCCCACTGGTCCACATAGATGGAGTGCAGGTTATCCAGATCTTCGTCGCGGCGGATCGCGTTCATATCGCAGTACAGGCCCTTGCCCACACGGAAATCGTAGTCCTTCAGGGCCTTGCGCTTCCACTTTGCCAGTGACTGCACCACCTGTGCCTCAATGCCGCTTTCCTTGATATCAAAGGTGACCTTGCGCTCGACACCGTTCAGGTCGTCGTTCAGACCGGTGGATGCTTCCAGAAACAGCGGAGCAGACACGCGGTACAGGTTCAGTGTGGCGCACAGGGTGTCGGCAAACAGACGCTTGACCGTACCAATGGCGCGCTGCGTGTCGTACAGGTTCAGCGCAGGCGTATAGTTTGCCGGGATGATGGTTTTGCTCATAACAAAAAACCCCTCTTCTGTTGGATTCTGGCCCTGATTTCCCAGTACAGGGCACGGCTTTTAAACCGGAAAATACTGGTTTCATTATGGCATATTTTTTTAAGAAAGTAAAGTGAGAAGGCAAAAAAAGAGACCGCCGGTAAGGCAGTCCCGTTTCCGCAGTGAGAAGGGCGGCTTTGCATCAGCCGAAAAGCCCCTTCAGCAGGATCAGCAGCACTTTTACAAACTCGCCGGTGCCCAGCAGCTTGTACAGAGAGATCAGAGTAGATAACATGAATGTTTTGCTCCTTTTTTTGCAATTTCGGGCCAAAATGCCCGGCATGCACTGAATACGGCTGGGCAGAGCAGCGGATTGCAGGAAAAAATTGGGAGAAAACAAAACGGCACCCGTGCCGCTGCAAAAGCAGTACGGGTGCCGGAAGATCAATTGGTTTTCAACAGCTTCAGCGCTTTACGTTGAAAGCTGCCATGCCGGGGTAAACGGCGCTGCCGCCCAGCTGCTCCTCAATGCGCAGCAGCTGGTTGTACTTTGCAACACGCTCGGTACGGCTGGGAGCACCGGTCTTGATCTGGCAGGTATTCAGCGCCACGGCCAGATCGGCAATGGTGGTGTCCTCGGTCTCGCCGGAGCGGTGAGAGCTGATGGCGGTGTAACCGGCCTTGTGGGCCATCTTGATGGCCTCCAGCGTCTCGGAAACAGAGCCGATCTGGTTCAGTTTGATCAGGATTGCGTTGCCTGCACCCAGCCCGATGCCCTTGGCCAGACGCTCGGTGTTGGTCACAAAGAGGTCGTCGCCCACCAGCTGGACCTTGCCGCCCAACTCGCGGGTCATCTCCTGCCAGCCTTCCCAGTCCTCTTCATCCAGGCCGTCCTCGATGGAGATGATGGGGTATTTTTCCACCAGACTCTTCCAGTGTGCGATCAGCTCGCTGGAGGTGAACTCGGTGCCGGCCTTGGGCAGCTTGTAGAAGCCCTTGCCCTTGGGGCTCTTCCACTCGGAGGACGCGGCATCCATAGCCAGCATGAAGTCCTTGCCGGGCACGTAACCAGCCTTTTCGATGGCGGCCAGAATGGTCTCAATGGTCTCCTCGTCGCTGGACAGGTTGGGGGCAAAGCCGCCCTCATCGCCCACGGAGGTAGCCAGCCCCTTGGCCTTCAAGATGGAAGCCAGCGCGTGGAATACCTCCGCGCACCAGCGCAGTGCCTCCTTGAAGGAAGGTGCGCCGACCGGCATGATCATGAACTCCTGCGTATCCACGGTGTTGGTGGCGTGTGCGCCGCCGTTCAGAATGTTCATCATGGGCACGGGCAGGCGGTTGCCGTTCACACCGCCCAGAAAGCGGTACAGCGGCATATCCAGAGAAGCAGCGGCTGCACGGCAGGCGGCAATGGACACGGCCAGAATGGCGTTTGCGCCCAGATTGGATTTATCTTTGGTGCCGTCGGCCTTGATCATGGCAGCGTCGATGGCGTAGATGTCGGAGGCATCCATGCCCACAACAGCATCAGCAATGACGGTGTTGATGTTCTCAACAGCCTTGGTCACGCCCTTGCCCAGATAGCGGCCCTTGTCGCCGTCCCGCAGCTCCAGAGCTTCAAACTCACCAGTGGATGCGCCGGAAGGTGCGCAGCCGCGTGCCACAGTGCCGTCGGCCAGAGTGATCTCCGCTTCCACGGTGGGGTTGCCGCGGGAGTCCAGGATCTCGCGGCCAACAACAGATTCAATTTCCAGATAGTTCATCTCGAAAACCTCCTGAATATCATTTCCTTCCCTGTGCTGCCCGGGGCGGGCAGACGGGTGACGGCCAATTATGATAGTTATGTCTAACTAACCAATAGTATCCTACCACGCTTTCCGGCCCGGTGCAAGAGCCGATGCGCATGTTTGTGGATGTAAACTTTTTAAGGGGCAAAAAACGGCAGCTGATGGAGCAGAACATTCCGGAAAAGCAGGAAACAGCCGGTCTTTACAGTCTGCCCACTGGCAGCAGCGGGGATGCATTATGCCTGCCATATGAATTTCATATGGCAGATATGCTAAAATTTTTCTTTACTTTTTGTCAGGATGACTCTATACTGTTTTTGGTTCTAATATGTTTCTTTATGGTAGATAGAGGAGGATTTTCTATATGAATAAGGATCTGACGGTCGGCAAGCCGTCACAGGTTTTGTGGCAGTTCTGCCTGCCCATGTTCGGCAGCATCATCTTCCAGCAGCTGTACAACATTGCCGACAGCCTTGTTGCAGGCAAGTTCATCGGCGAGAATGCACTGGCTGCTGTGGGCAACAGCTACGAGATCACCCTGATTTTCATTGCATTTGCCTTTGGCTGCAACATTGGCTGCTCGGTCATCGTGTCCCGCTACTTTGGCGCAAAGGACTACGATGAGATGAAGACTTCGGTCTACACTTCCCTGATCGGCTCTGCCGTGCTGTGCGCCGTGCTGATGCTGATCGGCCTTGTGGGCTGCCACAGCCTGCTGGAGCTCATCAACACCCCGGAGGAGATCCTTGCGGATTCTTCGCTGTATCTGGATATCTACGTGCTGGGCCTGCCCTTCATGTTCTTCTACAACATCGCCACCGGCATCTTCTCCGCTCTGGGCGACAGCAAAACGCCCTTCTATTTTCTGGCAGTCTCGTCCCTGTCCAACATCGGCGTGGACATCCTGTTCGTGGCCGGTCTCAAGATGGGCGTAGCCGGTGTGGCATGGGCCACCTTCCTGTGTCAGGGTGTGAGCTGCGTGCTGGCCATGGTGGTGGTGTTCCGCCGCATCAGCGCCTTCAAATCCAAGAACAAGGTGGTGCTCTTCTCCTGGAACATGCTGGGCAAGGTAGCCATGGTCGCCATCCCCAGCATCCTGCAGCAGAGCTTCGTCTCTGTGGGCAACATCATCCTGCAGAGCGTCATCAACACCTTTGGTGCCAGCGTCATTGCAGGCTACTCTGCAGCCGTCAAGCTGAACAACATGGTCATCACCTCCTTCACCACGCTGGGCAACGGCATCTCCAACTACACCTCCCAGAACATGGGCGCGGGCAAGATGGACCGTGTGCACAAGGGCTTTGGCGCAGGCCGCAATCTGGTGTGGATCATCTGCGTGCCCATCGTGCTCCTGTACTTCTTCTTCGGCCGCTTCCTGCTGCTGCTGTTCATGAATGACCCGCAGGGTCCGGCCATCGACACCGGTATGCTGTTCCTGCGCATCCTGTCTCCCTTCTACTTTGTGGTGTCGCTCAAGCTGGTCACTGACGGCATCCTGCGCGGCTGCGGCATGATGGTGCGCTTTATGATCGCCACCTTCTCCGACCTGATCCTGCGCGTGGGCATCGCCATTGTGCTGAGCAGCACTGCTCTGGGCAGCACGGGCATCTGGATGGCATGGCCCGTGGGCTGGTGCATCGGCACCGGCCTGTCGCTGGTGTTCTACTTCACCGCCATCCGCAAGGTCCTTGCAGAGTCTCCGGCCGAAGCGGAAGCAGAGGGCAAAGCTGCCGAGGCACGTGCA
>OOAG01000021.1_pt1 | contig 149721 bp, 109 predicted proteins | sample 1671461 | NCBI WGS metagenome assembly OOAG01 (sample SAMN06348159, study PRJEB24527) | human gut metagenome | biome: human gut; feature: ankylosing spondylitis patient; material: feces | host: Homo sapiens | place: China | collected 2015-10 | reverse complement strand
TATAAACTACTATAACAATAAAAGAATCAAATCCCGCTTAAAAGGAAAGAGTCCGGTACAATACCGAACCCTTTCTCGATACGGATAATATTTAACCCGTCCAACTTTTTGGGGGCACTTCATTTCTCGTAAGTGCTTGATTTTGAAAGTGGACCAGCCTGGGCTTGAACCAGGGACCTCCAGATTATGAGTCTGTTGCTCTAACCAACTGAGCTACAAGTCCGAAACAACTTCTTTCTGAAATTGCATTGCAAAAGTAATATGATTTATTGAGATATGCAAACAATAAAGGTAAAAAATGGGGGGAAAGCTTTCAATATTGCCGGAACTATTGTATTTTCGCGTCGTGGAATGATGTATGAAACAGAAATCGTATATAATTAAAGGTAAAGATGAGTACAAAAGAGACAGATTGGTTGAGTGTCGGTTTGAATGACCGACAAGTGGAAGAGAGCCGTGCCCGTCATGGGAGCAATGAACTGACCCCACCGAAACGCCCTTCAATGTGGAGGCTTTATCTGGAGAAATTCCAGGATCCCGTAATACAGATATTGTTGGTAGCTGCCTTGCTGTCTTTTGTAGTCGCTTTTGTGGAAAATGAATTTGCAGAGACCATAGGAATCGTGTGTGCCATATTGTTGGCCACGGGCATCGGTTTTTATTTTGAGTACGATGCCGCCCGTAAATTTGACGTGTTGAATGCTTTGGGGAGCGAGGCCCTTGTGCGGGTTGTACGGAACGGACAGGTGTGTGAAGTTACACGCAAGGAGCTTGTGGTGGGAGACATCATCATGTTGGACACCGGAGACGAGATACCTGCCGATGCCGAGTTGTTGAAGGCTGAAAGTTTGCAGGTGAATGAATCGAATCTGACGGGAGAACCGGTTACGCGGAAAAGTACGGACCATTCGGATTTTGATAAAAATGCCCCGTATGCCACGAATCGATTGATGCGTGGCACGACCATTGTAGAGGGAAGTGCTGCGGCCCGTGTGATCGCTGTGGGCGACCATACGGAGATTGGCCAGGTAGCTCGCGAAGCGACCGTGCTGACCGGTGAAAAGACACCATTGAACAAGCAGTTGGACCGTTTGGCCGGTTTCATTAGTAAGATAGGGTATACTGTGGCATTCCTTACGTTTACGATATTTACGGTACATGGTTTGATGGAATATATTCCCAAGGTAGGTGTGTGGGGGAGTGAAAACTATTGGCATGTGTTTGGGATGGTGCTGAATAATTTCATGATGGCTGTGACGCTGATTGTCATGGCTGTTCCCGAGGGATTGCCGATGGCTGTGACGTTAAGTCTGGCATTGAATATGCGTCGTATGCTGAAAACCAATAATTTGGTACGTAAGATGCATGCTTGCGAGACGATGGGGGCCATTACGGTAATTTGTACGGACAAGACTGGCACATTGACACAAAATCGCATGACCGTGTCGCAAATGCTGATGCAAGATGAGAATTCGGCACTCTTGGATGAAGCTATCGCATGCAATACGACAGCCTTTTTAAATGAATCCCGTACGGAAGGGTTAGGAAATCCCACGGAGGTGGCTTTGTTGCTTTGGATGCAAGGACGTGGTTCGGATTATATGAAGGTGCGCCAAGAGGTGGAAGAGGTGGCTCGTCTGCCTTTCTCTTCAGAGCGGAAATATATGGCTACGGTAGTGAATTCCTCCGTGTTGGGCCGAAAGGTTGTATATGTGAAAGGGGCACCCGAAATTGTTTTGGGACTTTGCCGGGGTTTATCGGAAGAGCAAATTGCCGGATATCACGTCCAACTGAAAGACTGGCAGATGCATGCGCAGCGTACTTTGTTGTTGGCTTATAAGGAAGTGACGGATACGGAAGATGATTGCGCGGCTTTGGTACAATCCGGCGGGTTGACCTTGTTGGGCTTGGCGGCTATTAGTGACCCTGTGCGCCCGGAAGTGCCCCAAGCCGTGGAGAACTGCTTGAAGGCCGGAGTGCAAATCAAGGTCGTGACGGGCGACAGCACGGGTACCGCTGTGGAAATAGCCCGTCAAATCGGTTTGTGGAAAGAAGGGGATGACGAAAAGAAGAATTGCATGCGGGGCGTTGACTTTGCTGCGTTGAGCGATGAAGAAGCCCTGCAACGTATCAAGGATTTGAAGGTGATGAGCCGTGCCCGTCCGTTGGACAAGCAACGGCTAGTGAAGTTGTTGCAGACGGAGGGAGAAGTCGTGGCTGTGACCGGCGATGGGACGAACGATGCTCCGGCGTTGAACTTTGCCCAAGTCGGCTTGTCGATGGGGTCGGGGACTTCGGTGGCCAAGGAAGCCAGTGACATTACATTGCTTGATGATTCGTTCCGTAGTATTGTCACGGCTGTCATGTGGGGGCGTTCGTTGTATAAGAATATCCAACGTTTTGTCATGTTCCAGTTGACTATTAATTTCACCGCTTTGTTGGTCGTGCTTATCGGTGCGTTCATGGGAACGACTCTTCCGTTGACCGTTACCCAAATGTTGTGGGTGAATATCATCATGGACACTTTTGCGGCTTTGGCTTTGGCATCGTTGCCGGCTGACCCGAACGTGATGAATGAGAGGCCTCGTCCTGTAGGGCAATTCATTATCACCCGTCCGATATGGACGTCGATATTGGGTTATGGGATGGCTTTTGTCGGGTTCTTGTTGGCCATGCTTCTCCGTATAGAAACCACGGGAGGAATGGATGTGTATGAACTGACCGTGTTTTTCACATTCTTTGTCTTGTTGCAGTTCTGGAATTTGTTGAATGCAAAGACCTATTCTACGACAGATTCGGCTTTCAAGCATCTTTCCCGGTGCGTCGGCGTGTTGACCGTATTATGCCTTATCCTGTGTGGCCAGTGGTTGATTGTACAGTTCGGCGGACCGGTATTCCGCACTGTACCTTTGGCGGCCGGGGACTGGGGAATATTGCTTGCTGTAAGCTCTCTTGTATTATGGGTCGGAGAGGCAGGCCGTTTCTTCAAACGGCTTTGCCGGAAAAAAGCAGAATGAAATGGATAAACGGATAAAAAATATTATTTTCGATTTCGGCGGTATTATCGTGGATTTGGACAAGCAGGCAGCGGTTCATGCTTTTGAGGCGTTGGGTTTTGAAGCCCGTGCTTATATCAATGATTATGTGCAGGACGGAGTGTTTGCCTTGATGGAAACCGGAGATATGTCACCGGATGAGTTTTGCACTTATGTGCGGAAGAAAGTCGGGGCAGATGTGAAAGATGAAGAAATCTTTCGGGCTTGGAATAAGATGTTGGTCGGGATTCCGGCTCGTCGCATGCAAACCATCCGTAATCTGCGGACGGATTACCGCACTTATATGCTCAGCAATACGAATGCTATGCACTGGGCATATTCATGCCGTGAATTGATGGCTTCTACGGGGCTGGAGATGGAAGATTGTTTCGACCGCATATTCCTATCCTTCCAGATGCATCTGGCCAAACCGGACGAACGGATATTCCGTAAGGTGTTGTCGGAAGCCGGGTTGAAGCCGGAAGAGACATTGTTTGTCGATGACTCTTCCGAAAATTGCAGGACGGCAGAGAGTTTGGGTATACAGGTGTTCCATTCCCGGCAGCCGGAAGATTGGTTCGGTTTGTTGGAGTAATGACGAAGGAGAATGAAGTTTATCACGCTTACTGACCCCTTGCCTTATCAGGCTTGTGTCGCCACGATTGGTTTTTTCGATGGCGTGCACCGGGGGCATCGCTTTTTGATACGGCAGTTGACCCGTTATGCCGTCGGGCACGATTTGGCTTCTTTGCTGGTCACTTTCCGTACGCATCCGCGTCAAGTCATGCAAGCCGCTTATCAGCCTCAGTTGCTGACCACGTATGACGAGAAATGCGGGCAGTTGGCTACGACGGGAGCGGATTATTGCCTGACGTTGGATTTCACCACGGCATTGGCAGCTTTGTCGGCCCGTCGCTTTATGGCTGAAATACTGAAAGAGAAGTTATCTGTGAAGGTTCTGGTTATCGGATACGACCATCGTTTCGGACATGACCGTTCGGAGGGATTTGCGGAATATGTGGAATATGGACGGGAATTGGGGATGGAAGTCGTTCGTGCGGACGCCTTTGCCATGAGCGAGGTGAACGTAAGTTCGTCTATGGTCAGGGCTTGTTTGGCCGAAGGCGAGGTTGGAATGGCGGCACGTTGCCTGACCCGTCCGTACGAAATTACGGGGCGTGTGGTTCATGGTTTCCACGTAGGGCATGAACTGGGCTTTCCTACGGCGAATATACAGGTAGAGGATGCGCAGAAGCTGATTCCGAAAAACGGTGTATATGCCGTTTGGGTCAAAGGAAAGACAGGAGGAGAGGAACACGTTTGGGGCGGAATGTTGAATATCGGTCTTCGGCCGACGATGGAAAACGGTGAGAATCGTACCATAGAAGTACATTTGTTGGATTTTGCCGGGGATTTGTACGGTTGTCGCTTGACGTTGAGTTTCGTCAGGCGTTTGAGAGACGAAAGGAAGTTCAGGAATAAAGGGGAATTGGTTCATCAGCTTCGCGAGGATGAGGCTATGGTGAGAATGATTTTAAACAAGGAGCAATAGCTTGGAAAGGAGATGGGTATGAAACGTACGATTTGTCTGGTGATTATTTTTTTGTTGGCCCAAGTTTTGTCTTCCTTGGTAGTCTTGTTCTTTTTCAATCTTTCGGATTTGCTTCACGAAGGGCGTTTGGATGTGAACGCATTGGCAGCTTCTCCATCGGCCTTGGGGATTTCTCTGTTATTAAACGGGGTTGTGGTATGGGCGGTGATGACTTTGTTGAGATGGACAGACCGTAAAAGTTTCCGTTTCGGGCAAATAAAATGGCCGGTATACGCCGGTGTGGTCTTATGGATGTTGCCCGTCATTTTTATTGTGAACCTGTTATTGGAGACTTTGACATTAGAGGACTTGAATAAGGATGTATTTGCCACGCTTGTGTATAACCCTTGGGGAGTTTTGGCCATTGTTTTAGTCGGGCCTGTTACCGAGGAACTGGTGTTCCGGATGGGAATCCAGCGGCATCTTATCCGGCACAGGATGCGTCCGTGGATGGCCATTTTGCTTTCAGCCTTGATATTCGGAGTCATACATGGCAATCCTGCACAAATACCGGGAGCTGTAGTTTTTGGTTGGGTTTTGGGTTGGTTGTATTGGCGGTCGGGAACGATCTGGATTCCGGTGGCGGCACATGTCTTCAATAATTTTGTGGGTGTTGCCATGATTTGGTGTACAGGAGATTCGGATACGACTTTGGTGGAGTTGTGCGGCGGGGTCGTCGCAGCTTCCGTTTGGGCTTTGGCGGCTGCGGTTTGCGGATATGTGGGTTACCGTTATTTGGACAAAGTGTTCAGTTAGGAAAGGGGTAAATATTAATCCTGTTTATACTAAAAGAAATCAGGATGCACAGCTAAGGAAAAGGCAGTGCGTCCTGATTTCTTTTGGTATAAACCTGTTGGTTACTGGTTCTTTTTCTTCATCACGATGGCATCAATGACCGCAACGGCCGTGATGTTCACGATGTCGCGTACGGAACTTTCGAAGTCGGTGAAATGAATCGGTTTGTTCAATCCCATCTGAATAGGGCCTATCATTTCAATTTCGTCTCCATTCAGGGCCTGGAGTAACTGGTAACCGGCATTGGCCGAACTCAGGTTCGGGAATACCAAGGTGTTGACCTCCTTGCCCTGTAGGCGAGTGAACGGGTACTTACGGTCGCGAAGTTCATTGTTCATGGCGAAGTTCACCTGCATCTCCCCGTCGATGGGTAGGTTCGGGTAGTTCTCCTGCATATACTCTACGGCTTTATGGATGCTAGCCGGGCTTCCGCATGTGTCCGTCCCGAAATTGGAATAGGACAACATGGCGATGACCGGTTCGTGATTGAAGAAACGCACGGTCTTTTCGGATAGCCGTGCAATGTCTATCATCGTTTCCGTGTCGGGATGGCGGTTGATAAGCGTGTCTGCCAGGAAGTACGTACCTTTCTTACTGTTCATGATGTGCATGGTACCGAAATGGTTGTATTCCGGTTGTATGCCGATGACTTCTTTGGCAACCTTGATGGTGTTGGAGTATTTGGTATACACACCCGTGATGAATGCGTCCGCTTCGCCAGTCTCTACCATCATCATGCCGAAATAGTTACGCTCGAACATCTTGTCGTTGGCTTCCTCGAATGTATAACCTTCGCGGGCTTTCTTCTCGGCCAATATCTTGGCATAACGTTCGCGGCGTTCAGCTTCGCGGTCGTGGCGCAGGTTAACGATTTCGATGCCTTCCAGGCTGAGGTCGAGTTCTTTCGCCAATTTCTCGATACGCTCGTCGTTACCCAACAGGATAGGATGGCAGATGCCTTCAGCCTTGGCCTCTACGGCGGCTTTCAGCATGTTGGGATGGATACCCTCGGCAAACACTACGCGTTGGGGATTGCGGCGGGCCGTATCTCTCAACTGGCGGGTCAGTTTCGACTCATATCCCATCAGTTCCTTCAAGTGGAGGGTGTAAGCGTCCCAGTTTTCGATGGGCTTGCGGGCCACTCCGCTTTCCATGGCGGCTTTGGCCACAGCCATGGACACCTCGGTGATGAGGCGCGGGTCTACCGGTTTCGGAATGAAATATGAAGGGCCGAAGGTGAGGTTGTTCACGTGGTAAGCCTCGTTCACTACGTCCGGCACGGGTTGTTTGGCAATGCCTGCGATAGCCCGTACGGCGGCCAGTTTCATTTCTTCGTTGATGGCCGTGGCGCCGGTATCCAACGCGCCACGGAAGATATAAGGGAATCCGATGACGTTGTTAATCTGGTTCGGGTAGTCGGAACGTCCAGTAGCCATCAACACGTCGGGACGCGAATCCATGGCATCCTCATACGAGATTTCGGGTACCGGGTTAGCCAATGCAAACACGATGGGTGACGGAGCCATGCTGCGTACCATGTCCTTGCTCAACACATTGCCGCGTGACAAACCAAGGAATACGTCGGCACCCTTGATGGCTTCTTCCAACGTATGGATGTCCGTACGACTGGTGGCGAAGTAACGCTTCTGCTCGTTCAGGTCGGTACGGTCTTTTGAAATCACACCCTTGCTGTCCAACATGACGATGTTTTCCAACCGTGCGCCGAGCGACACATACAGTTTGGTGCATGATACGGCCGAAGCCCCGGCTCCGTTCACAACGATTCTCACGTCTTCGATTTTCTTTCCTGCCACTTCCAACGCATTCAACAGTCCGGCACTGGAGATGATGGCCGTACCGTGTTGGTCGTCGTGCATGACGGGGATGTCGAGTTCTTCTTTCAAGCGACGTTCGATTTCAAAGCATTCGGGTGCCTTGATGTCTTCCAGATTGATGCCGCCGAAAGTCGGAGCGATGGCTTTTACGGCCTGAATGAACTTTTCGGGGTCTTTTTCGTTTACCTCGATGTCAAACACATCAATGCCTGAGTATATCTTGAAAAGTAGTCCTTTTCCTTCCATTACCGGTTTGCCGGCCAATGCACCGATGTCGCCCAATCCGAGGACAGCAGTACCATTGGAAATTACGGCTACAAGATTTCCTTTGGCTGTATAGCGGTAGGCATCCTGCGGGTTCTTTTCTATTTCGAGACAGGGTTCTGCCACGCCGGGCGAATAAGCCAGTGAAAGGTCCGTTTGTGTACTGTGGGGCTTGGTAGGCACCACTTCGATTTTTCCAGGCTTGCCTTGTTCATGATAGCGCAAAGCCATTTCTTTGGTTATTTTTGCCATTTTGTTATGATTTGGAATATATTCTTTCGCTAATACCGGACAAAGATACTAATAAAATTATATTTTGACGTGTTACAATCGCGTTTTTCATTATATTGTAAGCTCTTTGCTGCAAAACCAAAAGAAAATGATACCTTTGTAAACTATAAAAAGGAAAGAAAGCATGCTAATTAGAATTTATCCGGAAAATCCGAACCCCCGTGAGATGGTCAAGGCCCTCAAAATGCTGAGAGACGGTGAGTTGATTATTTATCCTACCGACACGGTATATGCCATAGGATGCGATGCTCTGAACGTACGGGCGGTGGAGAGGATTTGTGCACTGAAGGGAGTGAATCCACAGAAGAGCAACTTGTCGATTATTTGCTATGACTTGTCCAACATCAGCGAATATGCGCAAGTCAGCAATGCTGCTTTCAAACTTTTGAAGAAAAACTTGCCGGGGCCGTTCACGTTCATTCTGCCCACGAGCAGCCGGCTTCCTAAAATATATAAGAATAAGAAAGAGGTGGGTATCCGTGTGCCGGACAATAGTATTGCGCGTGGATTGGTGGAGGGATTGGGGAATCCACTCCTCACGATGTCGGTGCATGATGAGGACGAGATTATCGAATACTCTACCGATCCAGAGTTGATTCATGAGAAATACGAAGGCCGTGTGGCTTTGGTCATTGACGGGGGATATGGAGGTAGCGAGGCTTCAACGGTGGTGGACTGTGTGGACGATGCTTTCGAAATTGTCCGGCAAGGCAAAGGAGAACTTTTGTTTTAGAAAGTCATACTTTTACGGAATTGTTGGGGGGATAGTCCGGTTTGTTTTCGGAAAAAGGTACCGAAGTAAGATGCGTTGGGGAAGTGTAGGTCATTGGAGATTTCCTGGATGTTCTTTTGGGTATTTTTGAGCAGTGAAATGCTTTTGCAGATAATGGACTTGAATACGAGTTCTTGTACGGTGTATCCACAAATAGATTTAGATAATGCGGAAAGGTATTTGGGGGACAAGCATAATTTGTCAGCGTAAAAATCCACGCTTCTTTTTTGGGTGTAATGTTGTTCTATGAGTTGGATGAGGCGCATGAATATTTCGTTTTTGTGACCGATAGAATCTAATTTGGCGACAAGTTTACGATTGTAGATGGAACAGAGGCGATGGGTCAGGGCTAATAAAAGCAGTTTTTGTTCATAAAGGTTGAATGAATCGTTTTCAGTGTGCAGGGTACTATTGAGCAGGTGCATATAGCGGATAACTTCAGCTTCTTCTCCAGTATTCCAGACATAGCAGGGTTCCGGCACGAATTTCATGTAGAGGTACATGGATACGACTAAGTTTCCCATGATGTTACGAAGTGTATCTGTTTTGTAGATGAGGATGAAAATCTTCAAGTCATTGGTGGACTGTAATGCGCGGAAAGTTGAATTCTCCGGGATGAAGAGCGTCTCGCCTGCTTGTGCTTGAAAGTCTTTTTGGTTCAGTGAAAATGAAAAATGTCCTTGCAGGCATACAATTAACCCGACTCCGTTTGTTTCAAACGAGGTCTTTAAAATCGGGGGGAAATCAGTGAGAAATCCTTCCGAACTGCAAATGTTATGTCCTGCAGTTAAGCTGCGGTTTAGTTGGACTAAACGTTCTTTATGGTTTTCCATACATGGCTTGCTAAACTTTTCGCTAAGTTAGCAATTTTCGTTTGGGATACGGTATGATTAAGGTGAAAATTGTGCAGAAAAGGCAAGCATAGAGTGTCCACCCCGCCATTTCTTTGACGGCCGAAAGTGTGGCTTGTACCTGAATGCGGCCTTTGGTGGAAGTTGCCGCCATATTGATAGCTTCCGCTTTGCTTTTCCCTTGGTAGTACATTCCCTGAAGTGTGCCGTTGAACGAGGTAGAGGCATCTGGATTTAGCATGTCTACGTTTTGAGCGTAACGTGTAATGTAATGTTGTTGCCGTTCTTGTAGCAAATTGCTGTAGACAGCTCCCCCTATGCTAGGTGCTAACACCATCCGTACGGTGAGCATTGTGCAAATCCACGTGGACAAGTATTTGTAGGGCATACGTTGGGTGGCATACGTTGGAATGAGGGAGTATAGCATCATCATTCCAGTGGAGCGTATGATGACGGGGTATTTCATCCGTTCGTATAGTCCGGCGCTTTGAACCTCGAAATACATGAACATGGCTGAAAGTCCGAGTAAGAGGAAACCTCCGGCAAACAGGTATTTGAAGTGCACGCCTTTTACGCTCAGCCCGATGGTGAGCAGGCCGCCGATGGCGTAACCCGCCATGCACCAGTTGCCTAACGTGGCGTTTTGCCAATTGTCCAATTTCATGCCGATGCCGGTGAATACGTTGACAAACATGGCACTGGAGTTAAGGAACATGAGCAGAAAATAGAAAAGGATGCCCATACGGATGGTGCGCAGGCGCAATACTCCCAAGATATAATAGGGATTGCGGTGCATGCTTTCCAAATATATGAATAGCCCGGCTGATATTACTCCCCCCACTGTGGCCCAACGGATGGTCGGGGCGTCATACCAATCCAAGACTTTCCCGTAGGTCATGATGTAGGTGAAGCACAGCAGCATGGTGCAGAATACAGTTGCATTGCCGAACTGTCTCATGTTGATGGGGAAGCGGTGGCTTTGGAACTTGTGATAGGGCATGGTGATGAAAATCACCAAGATGCTGAGCAACAGCATACCCATCATGAAGTAGTAGACATATTGCCATTCGTATTCAAAGGCCATCCAAGCAGTGATAGAGGTGCCAATCTGTCCCAAAATCATGAAGAACAAATAGATTGCAGGTTGGGCGGCACTACGTTCAATGTCAAGTTTGTCCCAACCGTTTGCTGTTTCGGGTTCCATTCCCGGGGTGATTTTGAGATAAGCTTCAATGCCTCCTGCATAAAGAATCAGCGTGAATAGGTTAACCATCATAAGTACCATGCGTAGGAATCCCATGAGCAGGCTGCACAAGGCTAATAAAAATACACTGTCGGTCTTGGCGCAGATGAAACTGAAGATATACATGAGCGAGAAGCCGGCGAGGCACATCATTTTCTCACGTCGGATGAGGACCAGGCGGTAAAGGAAAGGTGCAAAGGCAGCCATGCCGATAGAGGTGGCAAAGTTGGTGAATTGGATGTGTTCGGAGATAATGCCTAATCCGCTCATCATTTCGGTACTGTTGACAGAGTATACTCCTCCTGCCGTGAGAATGGGTAGGAACAATAATACCAAAATGAGGATACCGAGAGGTTTGGGTACCCAATTATAGAACGGATAATTTTTCGGATAAGAAGGCATAGGCTCAGAATTTAGCTTTTACGATGACCATCATGCCGGCCGCCAGTTTTTCGTTGTCTTCTTTCGATAAGTTGGTGAAGTCTATCCGGACCGGAATCCTTTGTTGTATTTTCACGAAGTTGCCGGCTGAGTTGTCCGTCGGAACCAAAGAATACTTGGAGCCGGTGGCACCGGATATGGCGGTGATTTTACCGCTGAAAGTCTTTTGGCTCACTGCATCTACCGTGATGGAAACTTCTTGTCCGACCGAGAGGTTTTCTATTTGCGTTTCTTTGTAGTTGGCGACGACCCATTTTTGCGTATCAGGCAAGATATAGGTAATTGTCTGTCCGGCACTGATATATTGCCCTTCTTCCAAGGCCCTACGTCCCAATTTCCCGTCACACGGGGCTACGACTACGGTATAGGAAAGGTTCAATTTGGCCATTTCTAATGCGGCTGTGGCTCGTTGTATCGCCGCTTCTGCGCTTTGGCGGCGGTGCGATACTTCGTTCACGCCGGAGAGGGCGGCCATGCGTTGGCGTTTGGTAGCTTCCAATTTTTTGCGGGTAGCCTCATATTCGGTCTCAATCTGTTCCAATTGGATGGGGGTGGCGGCATTACGTTTTACCAAATTTTCATAGCGTTGGCGGTCTTTTTCCAATTTGGCCAGACGGATTTCTATTTCCGAAATGGATGCGTCATATACGGAAGCGGTGTTTTGGGTGGTCTGTAAGCTTGCTCCGATGATGGTTTGTCCGGCTAAGGCGTCTTTTAGTGCGGCTTCGGCTTCCATTACTCTGATTTTATATTCACGGTCGTCCAAAACCAATAGCGTATCGCCTTTGTGTACGTCTTGGTGTTCGGTGAAATAGATTCTTTTGATATATCCCGATGCGCGTAGGTTTACGGGGGATATATATTGTTCGATTTGTGCGTCGTTGCTGGTTTCCGTGTGTTTGTATCCGATGAAGAGGAAAATGACTTCGATGACCCCCCAAACCATGACGGCAATACCCAACAGGCTGACGGCAATTTGCCAACGTCTCACTTTTCTTAGTTTTTGGGCTTTTTCCTGATGAGTCCCAGTTGTCTTGTTCGTATCTGTTGCTTCCATTTTTACAATAGGGTTTATGTTTTTTATTTAACTAAGGAGTCCAATTGTCCGCTCAGTTTCATGAGCGTGAGCCGGGTAATCCGGTAGTTGTAATGCGCGCTGATATAGTTGTTTTGTGCTTCGCTCATCCGCATCTCGTCTTGTAGGACTTCTGTCATGGAAGCGATGCCTTCCCGATAGCGGTCGGAGGTGACTTCGTAAACATCTTCGGCCAACAAGTAGTTGTCTCTTTGTTTTTTGAAATTACGTTGATTGTTCAGCAGGTCACTGGTGGCGTTCAGGTACTGGGTTTGCAAGTTTTTCCGTGTGTCTTCTTGGGTAAGTTTGATGTTTTCAATATCCAAGAGGGCTTTACGTTTCTTGTAACGTTTGTCCAAACCGTCAAAAATGGGCACACGTAATGAGAGCCCCAGGCTCAGGGCATCGTACCAGTGGTTGGACGGGCCAGAGTGAAGCCAATGGTAGCCTTTGTCTGTATATGCTGAATACATCCAGCTTCCGCTCAGGCTAAGTGAAGGTATATAGCCGTGGTTGATTATTTTTTTCTGTTGCTCTGCCAGGCGTTCTTGGGATTGTAGCATTCGGAGTTCGTATAAGTCTTCAGACAGGCCGTTGAACGAGTCTTGTGAAATCGTTTCGGTGTTGGTCGGGACTAATGCAATTTCTTTTTCTTCCGGATAGTCGAGAATGTATTTCAGCATGTTGAGCTGTTGGATTAACATGGCTTGTGCGTTGTCATATTGCACTTGAAGGTTCTCTAAGTTGATATTGACGCGTTTGACATCTACGTCCAATGCCATGTCATTGTCGTAAAAGGCTTGTGTGATGTCTCTCAGTTCTTCCAATCGTGCGATATTGGCCTTGATGAGTGAAATCTGTTCCGTTGTGGTTTGTCCCAGATAATATATTTTGCAGATTTGCATGATGAGGTCTTCGCGTGCTTTTCCGTATGATAAGCGGCTGATCTCATCCATGGTTTTAGCGATGGATACGGCTGTATAGACCGTTTGGTTGTAGAGGGGCATTTGTAATTGTACGCCCGCATTGGCACTGTATTGCAGGGTGTGGGTCACGTTATAGGGTACACCGTACGATGAGCCGTCCGTTACGGAAATCGGAGGTCGCGGGTTGTCGTTGAAATTTGCGAATCCGTTGATTTGCGGCAAGAGTTTAGCCCGGTTTTCAGAGATGCCGTACTGGCTTTTCCAGATTTCGTTCCGTCTGTTTTGTAAGGACAAGTTGTTTTCGATGCCCCATTGCAGGCAACGTTCTAATGTCAGGGTCTCTTGTGAGTTCCCTTTGGCAATAGGCAGGCAAAATATAGATAATATGAACAATAGCCTTTTCATGATGTTTCCCCTATGTTTGTCGCAAAGTTAGCGGCTTATGGATAAACAGGGGTATTCATAAATAGGTCTTTTATGTTCATATTTACCTTTTCTTGTTCAGCCTTATACCTATTATATAATAGTGTGGGATATGGCGAAGTATTTCGGCTTTCATTTCCGGGTCTATTTCGTTTTCACCGCAGAAACGGAAGAAGGTCGTGCCCGGTTCAGCCCATGCCGAGCCATATAGCAAGAGGGGTATTTTCATTTCATCGGCTGTTTGTATGGCATGGAAGGCAAATGGTCGTGTATGGTAGCTGTAGAAATCCCGTCCGTCGGCAGGATGTAAGGTGAATCTGAAACCTTGCGTGCCGACGTTGGGGCAAGATATGCGGATTTCTGCAGTGGAATCGTTCTTTTCATCTTGTCGTATATAAATGGAAATCTCCTTGATGTTGTCCCACTCTTTTTCCCCGTTAGGGATTTTGTAGGCCTTCCGGAAACCTTCCTTGTGTTCTTCCGGTATTTCGTCTAAAGAGCAGATATTCTTTCCCAAATCAAAGTGGTGTGTTCTGCCTGTTTTTTGGTGGTTTTTATATTCATCCACGTAGATTTCCATTTGATATGTGGCATCGAGGAACTGGCTCACATCGAAACGGTGTATGTGGATGTCCATATCTTCGAGCACATTGAGTACATCCTGCAATTGAGTTTCCATGTGCTTTACTGTATGTGTGGTTTGAGCTTGTATGGTGGTAAATAAAGACATACATAGCAATCCAACAGATAAAAATCTTTTCATATTTTAAATTTTATGTGATATCCTTTATTTTTCTAATTCTTCTATTAGCGTCTTTATCATCAAACTGTGGTCGCGGAAGTCGTTACGCAGCTTGTATGCCCCCGACTTGTCCACCAACACGTAGGAGGGGATGCCGTCTATCTTGAATTTGTCACACAGATAGTTCCATTGTTCCTGGTTCAGGCGGTAGTGCAAGCCTTGGATGTCCGGAATCATGGTCTTGTATTTCACGATGGGAGAGGTCTCGTTGGCAATGTAAACCCATACGAGGTTGTCACTTTTCAGGTTGGAGGACTTGAGCGGTTCGTTGGCTTGGATGGCCGCACGGCACGGGCCGCACCATGTATTCCAGAAGTCTACAATCACAACTTTGCCTTTGTAGGGCGCGATGAGGGCATCGAAAAGCCGCTCTTTGGGTACGTCGGGCGTGGTTTCCACCCTCGACTTGGCTTCCACGGCGGCCAGTTCTTCTTTGGCCTTCTTTTGCATGAGGGTGAACGCTTCTATATAGAAATGGTTGTCCATGGCCTGCAAGCGGACAAAATCGGAATCGGTGAGTGCGATATTCTCCGCCTTGGCCGGGTAACCGGCGATTTGTCGCAAGTCCTTTACCAAGCCTTTTTGGATATCGGCCAGTTGTGGCCAGTCGAAAGAAGATGAGCAGGCGGCACGCACATAGTCTGACACATTTTCGCCCATTAGCAGTTTGGTGTCGTTGATGTCGAACAGTTGGCAGATGGCCTTGGCATCTGCCGGTTTAAGCGGGGCGATACCTTCCACCTTGAAGTTATAATCCCATTGACGGTTTATGTGCCGGTAATTATGTTCGCGCAGGTAATCGCCTTGCGCCATGGCCGAGAAGGCATCCTGTCGAAGAGCGAGCAGTTTCATTTCCTTTTTGAGCAGTGAAAAGTTGCTCCGGGCGATGCTGTCTGCAAGTGCCTTATAGGTGTCTACGACATGGGCGGCATATTCGGCCGAGGTCATGTGGTAGTCTGCAAATTCGCCCGTAAGCGAGTTCATGCTATAATAAGGACTGTTGTCTAATTGGTTGTCGACGTTATTCAGGTTGGCATACGTGCCCGAAGAATAGAGCCGTTGGAAAGGTGCCGGGTATGTTATTTTTTTCTTTTCCTCGCGGCGGAGCGAAAGGTAATACCCAATGGAGTGCATGTCCACATATAGTTCGGTCGTTTCGCCTGGAGCTAACCATGCGCTTCCTGCCATACTGTTGTTGAGGACTACGGCTGCTTGCACCGTTCCGCATTGCAGGAAGCTGAACGAAGCCTTGCCCGTTTCGGGGTCGACGGTTGCCGTATAAGGCTGTTGCGTCCCGAAGAGGGTGTTGACATAGAGGTTGGCCTCTTTGCCTAATTCCGGACGATAATGCAGGAAATGGACGTTGACGGTCGTGGTGCCCGTTTTGAAAATCGGTTCGGGCACTTCCGCATCCCAGTCGACCAACCGCAAGCTTTCGGGTACGTCGTCCGGTATGTCGAATGTTTTTTTCCCCGTCAGGTCTATCCCGAAGAGCTTGAAACAGTCCTCGCAGTCGGATTCGATAAAGTCGAATGATGTCGTGCCGGAAGGGAGCGGCTCGAAGCAGAGGGTAAATGAAGCTTCGCCCGATTCGGGCATCCAGAAAAGTGAGTCCGGAGTGATTCCCTCGGCACCGGTCAGCATATACCGTTTTCCTCCGGCTTGCAGGTACGACTCCGAAGAAATGCGAATCCAGTTGTGGGGACGGTAATACGCGTCGGTGTGCAGGATGGTAGCCGAGTCCGTCAGTTCTACCTTTGCAATGTCAAGTGCGTTGGTATTGGCCGTTTCAATCAAAGGGTATTCCACTGCTTTGTTGTTCGGGCCACAGGACGTGAGCCATGCCAAGAGAGTCAGTACGCCCGCTCCGGTTCTCCACTTGGGAGCATTCATAAAGAAATGATTCATGATATTGATGTTTAAAAAGGGGATGCCCTTTTGGATAATCAGGCATCCCCCGGTTAATATTTTCAGGTATAGGCGCCTTTATTGTTTCACCAACGTCAACGCTTCCGCGCCGTTTTCATCCAACAGGGCAGCCGTATGCTCGTCTTTGACGATAAAGCTTCTCACTTTGTTCATGGCTTCCAGCACTTTGCCTTCTACCGTCATGCCCGGGCCGGCCATCATCGTGGAAAGCAACTTGTCGAACTTCAGTGAAGCGGGTTTTTCCTTTTCCTGTTCGATGCCCCCGTTTACGATGTTGCATCCAGCATTGCCGTGCAATGTCTTTTTGTCGGCATTGAATTCAAGGAACGGTGTTTTCTCCGTTTTTTCGATATCTTCTACCGCTTCGTCGTAGACCTTCGTGATATTCCATTTGCCGTTCAAGGAAGCCAAAGTGGCGGCGGGACGTTTGCTCAGTGTGAACAGGGCGTTGCCGTTGCCGTCTGTCAGGGTCAGTTCTTTTTCCGTACCTTTATAACCGGTCACATTGCCCAAAGCTTCCAATACGGCACGTTCGGTTGCCATGTCGCTGCAAAGCATCCGTGTGGAAGCCACTTGCCCGAAAGACAAGCGTCCGGCTTTGTCTTTATCCACTTGGATGGACCCCATGATGCGGTTGCACCCGGCACAGCCGTATATCCGGTTCTCTTTCATGTCCATTCCTATATATGGTTCTTTGTCGGCTATAGCCTCTTTGCCATTTACGGTAATGATATTCCATTCGCCCTCCAAGGCACTGGTTTGTAGGGTGTTCTTGCTGCTTCCGCAACCACTTGCTAAAACAATGGTAAGAATGGCTATTCCCATTGCGCTTGATTTTTTCATTTTCATTTTTGAGTTGATTTAGTATTGTAAATTGCAAATATACCTCTTTTTCCTTGTATCCTCATCTTTTTAAGTTGTTTTAATTTACAGGAACGATTGTTTTCTATTGTGAGGGGCCGGAGAAATTTTCTGTGTAAAAGCGTTGTGCTGATTGGCCCGTTTCAATCTCCTTTGATTGAAAAATCGTTTGGCTTAGAATGAAAAATTGTTTGGCTTAGATTGATTTTCCGTTCTGCTGAGTTTGAAATTAAGGTCTTTGGATGTCGTATAATTTATTTATAATGAGTGATTTAAAATAACTTTGCGTTGGAATGCCGATTTGCATCGGAAAAATGTTATCTTTGCAGAGGCGTTTGTGAAAACAAGGTGTGAAAAATACTGATAAATAAAGATGGGAAAAACAAGATATATGCAGGCTGACGAAGCCTTCTTCAAGCTTCTGCGTTTAGGAATCGGGACGTGCCACGACCGTGACGTGGCTTTAGACAAGGACGGATGGGCGGCAGTGTATGACATGGCTTGCAAACAAGCCGTGGCTGCCATCGTGTTGGATGGCGTGGAGCGTTTATCCGTCATCCAGAAGCCTCCGGTGGATGTCGTGATGCCTTGGATCGGACTGGTGCAGCAAATAGAAACACGCAACCGCAGGCTCAACCGGACGCTCGTGATGGTGTATGACAAGTTTTTGAAAGAAGGAATGGGCACCGTCCTGCTGAAAGGACAGGGTAATTCCTTGTTTTATCCCCGCCCGCTGCATCGCACGCCCGGCGACATCGACCTGTGGATGAACGACGGACGCAAGATGGTGGTGGATTATGCCCGGAAGTATTGCCCCGGCGTGGAGGTGGTTTATCATCATGTGGACTTTCCCGTATTGAAAGAGGCTGAGATTGAATTGCATTTTACGCCTTCATGGATGAACAGTTGGGGGATGAACCTCAGGCTACAACGTTATTTTAAGGAATGGAAAACGTTGTCATTGCTCCATAAGGTGCAGTTACCCGAACGGGTGGGCGAGGTGGCCGTGCCCACTTTGGCGATGAACCGTGTGTACCTGTTGGTGCATGTTTACCGTCATTTGTTCGATGAAGGCATCGGTTTGCGCCAATTATTGGACTACCACTTTGTGCTGAGGCAACCCTGTTCCGAAGCGGAGCGGGAGGAAGCCGTGCGGTGCTTGGAGCGTTTGCATCTCAAACGTTTTGCCGGCGCGGTGATGTATGTATTGCAAACGGTTTTCGGGCTAGAGGAAGAACATCTGTTGGTGCCGTCATCGCCCGGACGGGGGCAGCGCCTGTTGGCCGAAATCATGAAGGCCGGAAATTTCGGGCAACATGATGAACGCATCCGGCATGATGCAAATGAGACACCTTTCGGCCGTTTCCGTCGCAAGGTGTCGCGCAACATGGGATTCCTGACGGATTATCCCGGTGAAGTCCTTTGGAGTCCTTTGTTTAAAATATGGCATTACGTGTGGCGGTCGCGTCACGGTTATTTTCCGGCAAAGAAATAATCGGGCAACGGCTTGCGGTTTACTTTTGTTTCCGATAAGTCAGAAGAGCCTTCAAGGTTTCGATGTCTTCGGGCAACGTAAGCTTGAAGTTGAGTTCGGAGCCGGATGAGATGTAGAGTTTTTTTAGAGGGAAAACTTCCGTAATCAGGGTATACAGGGATTGGCTGCGGCTGATTCGGATTTGGCTTGCCCTGCGGAAGGCTTCTGTCAGGTCGTTCAGGCTGAAGGTTATCGGGGTCTGTGCGCGGTGCAGAAGCTCACGTGGAATGCACCTTTCCGAAGAAATACCGTCGGGGCTTACCATGTAAGCCTCTTGGCTACGGACGGCAGTGACGGCATTTCCATGCGTGCGGAAAGTGTCCAGGTTGAGGCTGATGATTTCGTCAGATACCAAAGGGCGTACGGCTTCGTGGGTCAGGACGGTAGGGTTCTGTTCCCCCAGTTCTGCATATAGGCCTGCGATACCGTTTCTCAGGGAGTCGATGCTAGTGTCTCCGGCCGGGAACAGCGTATGCAGCTTGCTTATTCTGCCGTTTCGAGCCGTCGTTTTTACAAAATCGTTCCATTCCGGATTGCAGACCACATAAATACGGTCGATTTCGTGATGGCGTTGGAACGCTTGCAGGGTGTAGGAGATGACCGGCTCACCTGCAATCTCTATGAATTGTTTGGGGCGGTCGGTGTGCATGCGGAAGCCATGTCCTCCGGCTAACAGTAATACGACGTTGAGTGGCTTATCCATTTTCTATCTCCTTTGTGAACCGGTCACAAAAAGTTTCATGTACATGGCGGGTGTAGTAACGCAAGGCTTCGAGTACGATAATCTCGAAAACGAAGAAGAGCCAGGGCATGTCGATAAACAGCGATACGAACAGTACGATAACCCGTGTATCGAAAGTCAGGATGTTCGTGTATTTCATCAAAGGAAGGCTCGCTGTACGGAATCGTTCTTTCAACGTTTGCGGTACCTCGTCCGGATAACGTTGCTGGACGAGGGCATAGAACTTTTGGAATTTGGGCGTTTGCCGCTCTTGTCCCCGCGTGTAGTTTCCATAAAAATAGAGGTATATCTTGTGAAACCATTCCTTGCGGTTCCAGGGTAACGATCGCATCAGGGCGCGTTGTTGGGCATAGTTGTCCAATTCGCTTCCCGATGCCCCTTTGAGGAAATAAAGGTGGATGTTGCGGTAATAGTCGGCCACGGCACATTGTTTGGCATGGCAGTGGAAACCGGAGAAAGCGGCCATCAGCCAAATCCATATCCCCCATGGTTGCCCCCACGGAGCCGGTTCGCCAGTGAGGCGCAGGCACAGGAAAAAATAAATGGAGAAGAACCATACGTCGCCGGCAAAGCCGTCCAAGATACGTCCGATTAGTGTTTTCTGCCCCGTCATGCGAGCCAGTTGCCCGTCGGCGCAGTCGTACCAGTTGGCCCATATCAGAAGAAACATACCGATGAGGTTCATGTATAGGTCGTCCCACCAGAAGAAGTAACCGGCCAATGCTCCGATGACGATGGAGAGCAGCGTGACGGCGATGGGATGGATATGTAGTTTCTTGAACAGCAAAGCCCAAAGATAACCCGGAGTGCGCGTGACGTAAAGTTCGAACGTCCCTTCCGTGTCTTCTGATTTCAGCGTGTCTTGTACACGTTCTTTCAGTGTGGATGATGTCATATTTTGTGAGCCTCCTAAAGTTCTGGTTTTCCCTTTCTTTCTAAAAGTGTTGCAATATTCGTAAAAAAAAGCGGAATCTGCAAGCTGTCAGTGGAAAAAGGCCGGAATAAAAGAACGAAACCTTTGTTTTTGTGGGTATTTTACGTAAAAGGCGAGAGGAAAACGCAAAATGAGGCAAGGGGATAGAGAAGAGGCATTTGGGGAGGTTTGTCGGTTTTCTTGAAACACCATGGTCTTTTATGGCTCCGTATCTGAAGTAGGGACTGCACTGTCCCGATTGGGGTTTTGTCTTTCCCGTTTCAGGTAAATCATGTCCTTCAGCAGTATGCCTCCTTCTATGATGGGATGGTCATAGTGCCGGGTGAAGAAATCGGGCAGGGTGTGTGAATAGGTAAATCCGCAACTACGGTAAAATGGTAGAGTTAACGGGCTGTTGCCCGTGCCGACCAACAGGGTGTGGCAGTCTGCATAGTAATGCCATACGTGCTCCACCATCATCCGTCCGTAACCTTTGCGTTGGCAGGCGGGAGCTACGGCAAGGTTTTTAAGTTCATAAACTCCTTGTTTTTCGCGAGTGACTACGGCTACGGCTTTTGCTTCGCCTCTTTCTTCCATGATGAACAAGTCGCCTCGTTCTATATAGCGGTCTATCATCGATTCTTGTTCATCGGCCAGAAGCAATAGGTATAGGAAACGTTTCTTGTCAGATTTTACAAGTCGGATATGCATGGTTTTTTTTTCGTTAGTCGGGTGGTAAGGATTGGTTTCCATTGATTGGTCAAATGAAGGCGGTTTTTATAAAGACTTTGGGAGGGTGGATGGCGTGTTGGAGGACGTTAAGGAGAGGCAGAGGCTTTCTTCCGTCTCGATGTTATCCTATCGGAAAGGAGACGGGTAGTGGCGCAACTCGTTTCTGAGCGTGCCGGATTGCCGTTGGGTCACTTTGTCCATTAAGGTCCAAAAGCGAGGGCCGTGGTTCATCTCTTGGGTGTGGCAAAGCTCGTGGAGCAGTACGTAATCGGATAACCGAAGAGGGAGAATCATCAGATATAGCGACAGGTTGATATGCCCTTTGTTGGAGCAGCTTCCCCAACGTGTACGGGCCGAATTGATGCTGAGCCGGGTGTAATGGAATCCGTGACTGGAAGCCAACTCCTCAATCCGTGGCAGTAGTATGGCCTTGGCTTGCTTGCGCAATGCCTCCGTGACGACCTTGAAAAGCCAAGGTTGCAAGTGTTCGAAATCCGTTTGCGGAGGATAGATGATTTCCACGCGGTGGGGAGTATGCCGGATGAAAAAGTCCTGCCGCTGTCCCTCTGTAAATGTGAGGGTCAGTTGGTCGGTAGTTATCTTAAAATTACCGTCTATCATCATTTTGTTGGGTTTGTCATGAAGGCATATCACGGTTCCAAAATCCCCGCCAAACGTTTCTTGCGGTGAGAATCGTGGCGGGGAAGTCAGGCATTTAATATGTGTAACTTTGCCTATTTCTTTTTGAAGACATCCAGATTCCATTCAGCATGCCATGGAATCGTAATTTTGTTGGTCTGCTTGTCAATCATCATAGGCAACCAAATGTAACGGCTGTCTTGCAGATCTTTCTTTTTCCACATGTCGAAGCACGCGATATAGGCATTTTTCTTGCCCTGCACGGGGATGACGAAAGTGCTTTGTCCGTAGAATGTCTTTTCGGCATCCGGTCCCGTACAAGGGTCTCCCAAAACTGTCCACTCTCCCATGATGGAATCGGCTACAGCTAATTCAGCACTGTTGGGATCCCAACCGGTGCAACCGCTAGAAAGCATATAATACTTATTTCCGTGCTTGAAGACGGCAGGTGCTTCTCTTGCCATGCCGACAAAGCGGCGTACGTATTTTCCGTCCGGTTTGGTGTAATCGTCGGTCAACCGGTTGATGTGCATGGTTTGGTTTTCTTCCGATGAAGAGAACTGGTAAGCAGTTCCGTCATCGTCTACGAATACGGTTTGGTCACGGCTCATCGTACCGTTCGGACGGAATCCGTCCAGATATTTAAACGGACCTGTCGGTGAATCAGCGATGGCCACACCGGCTTCAGCCTTGCTGTAATCCGGGCTGTCTATGTGCATCCACATGACAAACTTTTTGGTCTTTTTGTTGTAAACTACCTTGGGGCGTTCGAGTACTTGCGTCGGGTGGATGTCGCTGTTAGGGTCGTCGGTAATGGCTTTCAAGGCCACTCCTTCGAATTTCCAATTCAGTAAGTCCTTACTGGAGTAGCAGCTTACTCCGGTTACGTCCGTACGATAGCGTTCCCAGGTCGCGTCGGCGGGCAGGACAGTCTTGCCGACCTTGTATTCACCGTACCAATAGTATGTACCTCTATGGTATAAGATACCGCCTCCGTGAGCGTTGATGGGGTTGCCTTCCGTGTCGTTCCAAACTTCTTTGGGACGGAAGAACTCGTTTTTTTGTGCCTGAATGTGTACTGTTCCCAATGCACATACGGCCACTGCAGCAATTACAAATCTTCTCAACATAATATAATGGCCAGGTTTATAAAATTAGAATTCGCTTCAAAGATAGTATAATCTTGAGTAAAAATCAAGGTTTGGGCATGCAAAATCCGTAAAAATGAAAAAGGGCCACCTCCACAGGCAGCCCTTTTCGTCGTTAGTATGTTATGAAAAAATTTGAGAGAATTGAAACTTCACAGTTTCATTGCGTTTTATTAAGCACTAACTTGTTTATATAGAAAAAGCATAAAATGTTCCATTAATCTTGTTTGAGTGTCCCCGATGAAAGCATTTTCATGAACCGATCGTCCATATCTCCTGTAAGATTGACGATGGTCAGTGTTTTCTCATCCGGATTCAGGTTCAGCACTACCAGTTCCCGTATCACTTCATCGTGTTTACGGACAAAGATTTTATTGTTTTGTCCGGGTTGGTTCTCTACCCACGGGGTAAATCTGTTTTTGTTCTTTTCTATGAGATGTTCGGCTTTTCGGAAAAACTTCTCACTTTGTTTTGTTGCCGTGATGATTCGGGCACTTTTCAGTTTGGAAAGGAGATATCCCGGAACCTCTTCATCTCTGTCTCCATTCGGGGCCGTCATGGTGTCCACGAGTTTCTCCATCATTTTCGGACTGACAGTCTGGCATTGTATTTCACCGTTTTCCTTGGAACATTGTTCCATGAACTTAGACGCAAAATCCTGCCCCCACGTGTGGATTGAACATGCTATTAACAATAAGCAAAGAACGCGTTTCATTTTATTGTTCTTTTTGTGCCTCTTTAGGCTGCATTTGCAGGAGAGAATCCTGTTTGGATGCTTCGCTCAGGCTTTGCGACACCATTTGTAAGGCATCGGATATCTGATTGTAAGCCATTTCCGGATCATTGTATGAATCCTGGTAATTCTCATAATTATAGTCATTCTCCACGGCGGCTTCACGGTGGAAAGAACTTTGTGCAGCATTGCCTAACGTGAGGATGATGGCTACGGATGCAGCAGCCTTGTAGAGGGGCATCATCCGGCGTACCCACGTGATTCTACGTGCTTTCACCGGTTCGTCCTTCTCTATGTGCGCCATGATTCTTGCGTCAAAATTCTCACCCAATTTTATTTCCTGCCACATCTTTTCGCTTACAAAGAGTGGCTTGTAAGGCATGAGGTGGCTTGGTATATGGGTTTGGTTGAAGAAGGTTTTCAGTATGGCTTCTTCTTCCAATGAGGTTTCGCATCGCCAATAGCGTTCCAGAAGTTGTTCTATGTACTTATAGTCCATATCCTTGTATTTCTGTGTACTTTTGCTTGATTCGTTGTCTGGCACGGAACAGATAGACTTTCACCTGTTCTTCGCTCAGATTCAGAATCGCTGCAATCTCTTTATAGCTTTTGCCTTCTATTTCTCTCAGTTGGACGATGTCCTGTTGGGCTTGCGGCAATTCCTTCAACAGTTTTTGGAGAAGTCCGAGCCCTTCACGAGCCGTCAGGCTGTCGTATGGAGTGGAAGTATCGGGGCGGCTATGCAGGCTTTCGTCCAAGACGATATGCTGCGCTTCTTTTTTTTCGCTTCTGTCCAAGGAAAGGTGCCTGCAAATGGTCAGGCAATAAGCTTCGATAGAGTTCAGTTGCGACCATTCGTTGCGTTTGTCCCACACCCTTATCAGTGTTTCTTGAACGATGTCTTCCGCTTCTGCCGTGTCGAATGTGATACGAAGAGCCAACCGATAGAGTTTGTCTTTCAGGGGCAATATATCGTTCCGAAAACTGATTTCTTTCATCTCTCTGTAATAATGACGGGCGAGTGCCTGAAAAGTTACACTCACCCGCCATTTTTTTTGAAATATTTTTTTCGTCTTGTCCTATCTCTCTATAACTGTGCCGGATACGCCGTCGATAGCTGTGGCTAAAGTGATAATGACTTTGCTTACTCCGGCATGGATGGCTTCAAATGAGTTTTCCAATTTCGGAATCATTCCGCCTTGTATGATGCCTTCCTCCACATAACGTTTAAATTCGCTTTCGTTGATATGAGGGATGAGGCTGTCATCGTCTTCTGCGTCTCTCAATACGCCTTTCTTTTCAAAACAGTACATCAGGGTGACATCGAACGCATCGGCCATGGCTTTGGCGGTTTCCCCGGCAATGGTGTCGGCATTGGTATTCAGGATATGTCCCTGCCCGTCGTGCGTCAAGGGAGCCATGACGGGCACGATGCCTTTACGGACCAGGTCGGCCAGAAGCGTACCGTTAACTGCGTCTACGTCTCCTACGAAACCGTAGTCCACATCCTTCACCGGACGTTTGTGGGAACGTATCACATCCATGTCGGCACCGGTCAAGCCTAAGGCGTTGACACCTTGCGCCTGAAGGCGTACCACGATGTTTTTGTTGACCAGTCCGCCATACACCATGGTGACTACGTTCAGCATGTCTGCGTCCGTGACGCGGCGACCGTTGATCATTTGGCTTTCTATTCCTAATTGGGCTGCGACTTTGGTGGCAGAACGTCCTCCGCCATGTACTAAAATCTTATTGCCTTCAACGGCCGTGAAAGCTGCCAACAGTTGGCGGAGCGAGTCTTCTTCCTCTACGATTTTGCCGCCCACTTTGATGATGGTGAGTTTCTCTTTCATGTTCATTCCAAATAAGTATAACCATAAAGTCCCGAGCGGTAGTTGTTCAGGAACTCTTTACCCTCTTCGAGCGAAATCTTTCCGCTTTGGATGGATTTGGATACCCATATTTCGAGACGGCGAACTAGTTTCTTCGGTTCATACTGGACATATTCCAACACCTCGGCTACGGTTTCCCCGTCGATGATTTGGTCGATAGTATATCCCTTGTCCGTCACGGAAACGTGTACGGCATTGGTGTCGCCGAACAGGTTGTGCATGTCGCCTAATATTTCTTGGTAAGCGCCGACCAGGAACACGGCGAGGTAATAGTTTTCGCCTTTCTTCAACGTATGCACCGGCAGGCTGTGGGAAATATGGCTGTTGGTTACGAAGTTTGCGATTTTCCCGTCCGAATCGCAGGTGATGTCCTGTATCGTGGCATGCGTGTTCGGACGTTCGTCCAACCGTTGTATCGGCATGATGGGGAATAGTTGGTCTATGGCCCATGTGTCCGGCAGGCTTTGGAACAGCGAGAAATTGCAGAAATACTTGTCTGCCAACAGCTTGTCGAGCGACATTAGTTCTTCCGGTATATGTTTCTGTGTCTGCGCCAACAGGTTGACTTCACGTGTGACGCTCCAATACATGCTTTCGATGTCGGCACGTGTCCGTAGGTCTACGATGCCGTGGCTGAACAGGTCCAGTGATTCTTCCCTGATTTGCTGGGCGTCGTGCCAGTTTTCCAGAAGGGTGCGTGGGTTCAGGTTGTCCCAAATCTCATACATGTCCTTTACCAGTTGGTGAGCTTCCGGCGAAGGCTCGAAATTCTCGTCCATACGGGGAAGGGAAGCGGTTTCCAGTACTTGCATGATGAGCACCGAATGGTGGGCGGACAGAGACCGTCCGCTTTCCGTAATCAGGTTCGGATGCGGAAGGTTGTTTTTATTGGCCGCATCGACGAAAGTATAGATACAGTCGTTCACATATTCCTGGATGGAGTAGTTCACAGAACTTTCGCTATTGCTGGAGCGTGTACCGTCGTAGTCTACTCCCAGGCCGCCGCCGCAATCCACGAACTCTACATCATAACCCAAATGATGGAGTTGGATGTAAAATTGCGAAGCTTCGCGCAGGGCGGTCTGTATGCGGCGTATCTTGGTAATCTGGCTACCGATGTGGAAATGGATAAGCTTCAGGCAGTCTTTCATGCCTTTGGCTTCCAACATGTCGAGCGCTTCCAACAGTTCACTGGATGTCAGGCCGAACTTGCTGGCGTCTCCGCCGCTTTCTTCCCATTTCCCGCTGCCAGACGAAGCCAATTTGATACGGATACCGATATTGGGCCTTACGTTGAGTTTCTGGGCAACCTCGTAGATTGTGTTCAGCTCGTTGAGTTTCTCTACCACCAGGAAGATGCGTTTGCCCATCTTTTGGGCCAATAGAGCCAGTTCTATGTAATTATGGTCCTTGTAACCGTTGCAGATGATGGGAGAGGCTGAGTCGGTATTGACGGCAATGACCGCATGCAGTTCCGGTTTGGAGCCGGCTTCCAGACCTAAGTTGAATTTCTTGCCATGGCTGATGACCTCTTCTACTACGGGACGTATTTGGTTGACCTTAATGGGATAAATGATAAAATTCTCTCCTTTGTAGTCATATTCCTTGGCTGCCTTCTCGAAGCAGTTGCTGGTTTTCTCGATACGGTTGTCCAGGATGTCGGGGAAACGAACCAATACAGGGGCCGACATGTCCCGGATGGCCAATTCGTCCATCAGTTCCCTCAAATTGACTTTCACGCTATCCTTTCTCGGGGTTACGTAAACGTGTCCTTTTTCGTTGATTCCAAAATAGTTGACTCCCCATCCGTTGATGTTGTACAATTCTTCGGAGTCTTCAATACGCCATTTTCTCATTACGTTCTTTATAGGTTTAATAGTTCACGAAGCAAACGGACGGAGTCCTTTATTTTATCGTAGTTCTCTAATAAATTGACATCTAATGTATATTGTGCCCGGCTATAAAAGAGTTCGCGTACCGCGAGGGAATCCCGGATATATTGTTTCATTTCATCCTCCGTTTTGTCTTTCAGCAGGGGGCGTTCCACTTTTCCCATTTTCAGATGTTGGAACAGCACGTCGGGAGAGGCTTTCAAGTATACCGTCTGAGCTTGCCGGTTCATGTATTCCATATTGTCGAAAAAGCATGGCGTTCCTCCGCCGCAGGAGATGATGACATTCTCGAACTCAGCTACCTCGTGCAGGACTTTCTGTTCAATCTCGCGGAATCCGTTTTCTCCGTTTTCCGCGAATATTTGGGGGATGGTCCGGCGGTAGCGTTCTTCGATATACCAGTCTAAATCATAAAACGGGAGAGCCAGGCTTTGTGACAATGCCTTTCCTACGGTCGTCTTTCCGGCTCCCATGTAACCGATTAAGATGATACGTGTCATTTTTTCTTGCTATAAGTTCTTTTACGTGCCGTTGTTTTAGGTTTCTCGTCTTGTTCCTTGACCACGGCCATGCACTCCTCAAGAGTCAGCTCTTTGGCCCGTTCTGCCAAGGTCTTCGGCAAGCGGTAATTATTGCCTTTATAGGCGATATAAGGGCCGTAGCGCCCGTTGAGAACTTCCAATTCCGGTTCTTCTTCGAATTTTCTCAAATGCCGTTCCACTTCGGCCTTCCGTTTTTCAAGGATGAGTTTGATGGCCTCTTGGAGGGTGACACTCATCGGGTCGTTGCCTTTGGGAAGCGATACATATTTCTTGTTATGCAAGACGTAAGGTCCGAAACGTCCTGTACCGATGGATACGGTCGTGCCTTCGAAAGTGCCGAGGTCGCGAGGAAGTTTGAACAGTTCGAGGGCTTCTTCCAAGGTAATGGTTTCCAAGCTTTGCTCATTCTTCATCTGGGCGAACCTCGGTTTCTCCTCGTCCTCTGCCGTTCCGATTTGCACCACCGGGCCGAAACGTCCGATTTTGACAAACACAGGCTTTCCGCTTTGCGGGTCTGTGCCCAACAAACGTTCGCCCACTTTATGCTCGGATTTGGCATTGAGGGTTTTTTCCACCTCCGGTTCGAAGTCGCCGTAGAAGTCTTTCATCATTTGCGTCCATTCCGTTTTTCCTTCTGCGATGTCATCAAACTTCTTTTCCACCTCGGCCGTGAAGTTGTAATCCATGATTTCGGGGAAATATTGCAAAAGGAAGTCGTTGACCACCGTCCCCACGTCTGTTGGGACCAGTTTGCCCCTTTCTGCTCCGATGACGGTTTGTTTGGCTTGTTGGCTGATGCAGTTTCCTTTCAACGTAAGAATGACCAGTTCCTTTTCTTCTCCTTCCTTGTCCCCTTTGGCCACGTATTCGCGTTGCTGTATGGTGCTGATGGTCGGCGCGTAAGTGGAAGGACGTCCGATGCCCAATTCTTCCAATTTTTTAACCAAGCTTGCTTCGTTGTAGCGTGGAGGGTGTTGGGTGAACCGTTGCAGGGCTTGTATCTCTTTCCGTTCCAGTTGCTGCCCGGTCTCCATCGGGGGCAGCAGGTTGCTTTCTGCCGTTTCATTTTCGGGGTCTTCGTCGAAACTTTCCCGGTATACCTTCAGGAATCCGTCGAATTTGATGACTTCTCCTGTGGCAACGAAAGCAGCGTCTTGCCCGCTTATCTGAATGGTAGCGGTGGTCTTTTCTATTTCTGCATCGGCCATTTGGGAAGCGACCGTACGTTTCCATATCAAATCGTACAAACGGCGTTCCTGTGGCGTGCCCTCTATTTCCGTCTGGTCCATATAGGTGGGGCGGATGGCTTCATGGGCTTCCTGCGCCCCCTTCGTTTTGGTATGGAATTGGCGGCTCTTGACGTAACGTTCGCCCATCAAATCCTTGATGACGGCCGTGCTGGCATTGATGCACAGCGAAGATAAATTGACAGAGTCCGTACGCATGTAGGTGATGCGCCCGGATTCATACAAGCGTTGGGCTATCATCATGGTTTGTGCCACGGTAAAACCGAGCTTGTGAGCCGCTTCCTGTTGTAGCGTGGAAGTGGTGAACGGAGCCGCCGGTGTACGCTTTTGCGGCCGGGTAGCGATGTCGCGGATGGTAAAGGCCGCGTCTTTGCAGTTTTCCAGGAAACGGGTGGCTTCCTCCTTGTTTTTGAAGCGTTGGTTCAGTTCGGCCTTGATTTCCGTGCCTTCCTTGCTATTGGCAAGCGTGAAAAGGGCTACTACGCGATAACTTTCTTCGCTTCTGAACTGTTGGATTTCCCGTTCGCGTTCCACAATCAGGCGTACGGCCACGCTTTGCACGCGTCCGGCAGAAAGCGCGGGCTTTACTTTCTTCCAAAGTACCGGAGAGAGTTTGAAGCCCACGATACGGTCGAGTACCCGCCGCGCCTGTTGGGCGTTTACCAGATTGAGGTCGATGTCCCTCGGGTGTTCGATGGCTTGCAGGATGGCAGGTTTGGTGATTTCGTGGAACACGATACGTTTGGTTTGTTCCGGTTTCAGGCCGAGCACTTCATACAAATGCCATGAGATAGCCTCTCCTTCACGGTCCTCATCGGAAGCCAACCAGACGGTTCCGGCATTTTTGGCTTCCGCTTTCAGTTCGTTCACCAGTTTGGTCTTTTCGGAAGGTATCTCATATTGCGGTGCGAAGTTCGTCGTGTCGATGCTGAACTCTTTTTTCTTTAAGTCACGGATGTGCCCGTAACTGGATAATACTTTGTAGTCTGCTCCCAAAAACTTTTCGATGGTTTTGGCTTTGGCAGGAGACTCCACGATCACCAAATTTTTCTGCATGGTCTGTACCTTTATAAAATTTCGGCAGCAAAAGTAGAAAAAAAAGATAGATTACACCTTATATATAACAATTTTTTTGAATAAATGGAATAGCATGCGCCAAGTCTCCCTTTGGGAGAGGGGATTAAGGGCATTGTGCCAACAGCTTTTCGATGCCTTTTCTCACGGATGCCAGACCGAAGTCTTCCGGGCGCAATTCTTTCATGGGAATCCACAACAGTTCGGCTGCATCGTCCATGGCATGGGCCAGGCTGCTGTCTGCCACCGTACAGTGGAAGAAACAATCTACGGTGTGTACCAGAAATCCGGAATACAGGTAAGTGTTGGGCAGGGAAAACAGAAATTCCGTGTGGGTTACTTCCAGTCCGGTTTCTTCTTTGACTTCCCGTGCTACTCCCTCCTCGCTGCTCTCGAAACAGTCTGAGAATCCGCCGGGCAGGTCGAGCGTGCCTTTGGCCGGTTCCTTTCCTCTCCGGCATGTCAGCAGTTCCTGCCGTTCGTTCAGGATGACCGCTACTGTGGCTGCACTTGGGTTGAAATAGTAAACGAAGCCGCAGTCTTCGCATTGTTTCGATTTTTCGTTATGCTCCACGAAGCGCGGTGAGCCGCACTTCGGGCAGAAGTGGAATTGTGCGAAAGGATGTTCGTGCATCATGATGACAGTCTGTTTTTTAAGTTTATTTTCTCTTGGATTGCAAAGCTACGGAATAAATCCGGAAAGCAGGTCCCGTATCGGGTTAATTTTAATATTCCGAAGCATGAAATATAAATGGGTGGGGAATATTATCCTTTTTACAGGATGGACATATCTACACCGGAATTTTGCAAAAAAAAAACTTCATCTTTCAGTTTGTGTGATAATCCGTTCATAATGTTGATGTTGCAGACTGAAGGATGTTTCAGGCATCCTTCAGCCAAGTTTCATTTTGTTTGGCGCAGAACTGAAAATCGTTTGCCTGAGATTGAAAAATCGTTCGGCTGAGATTGAATTTCCGTTTGGTACAGGACTTTTTACCGTTTTCTGCAGTGAAAGGAAACTGAAAGATGGACTTTCTGTCTTTCATCTTATAATACTTTATATGTCAGGATGTTGGCATGCGCTCTGAAGGATGAAGGTTCTTTTCTGAAAAAACTTGGGGCGGGTCGTGGAAGCATCCCAGATGGAGTAGATGATTTTAATGGCCTATGGTGGTAATGAATAATTCGAGACATAAAAATATTGAGGGTATATTCTGTTTGATTATATAAAAAGTTATTATCTTTGGATTGTCTGTTTGTGAAACAACTTGTGTTTCAACGTAAGATATTGTGGATATTGACGGAAGGAGGACGTATGAAGTATGTTTTAAGTCTTTGGGGGATGTTGTTTTTCTTGTCTTCCACGGCTTGGGGGCAGGCGGGGGAAACCTATGAAGTAACGTATGTGGACAGTGTGGGGAGCAATTATAGTGCATACGTACCCCAACCGTTGGTAGAAACTGTAGTGGAAGGGGAGACTTATGAACTGCGGTCGAGGCAAGGGAAAATTTTGGCAACCGTGCCCGTAAGCCCGTTTATGACTATCGGGGTGGAACATTGTCTCATGATGGCTATGGATGTATGGGAAGAACAACTGAACATTAAGGAGCCTGTCCGATTTAAGGTTACTTTTAATGAAAACATGTCGCCGGACGTGGAAATACAAACCACGGTGGAATATGCGTTGGACAAAAATAGAAACAGTGCACCATTAAATTTACTCAACCAAGTAGAGTTCCAAAGAAAGGACGAAGTTACTACTATAGATATTAATGCTTATGTTTATTGGAATTCTTCTTGGGCTAATGAGTTGGAGTTTGGTTATGATAACCTGACCACAGCTTTGACGAGGCATTTGGCTCATATATTAGGGTTTGGCACTTCTATTGTACAATGTGGTACGGGAATAAATTTTGCAAATCCCAATACAGCTTCTTTGTTTGACAATCTCATTGTAAATGCAGACAACCAGTCATTGGGGGCTTTAGTTGGTTTTGGTTCGTCCGAAGCCATTGAAACATTCCTTGCGCAGGATTTGTACCTTAATTTGCCGGGTGGTAGATTGAAAATGTACAGTAATCCGCAAGGGTTCGTTCTCTATCGGAGTGGATGCTATTTCTCTTTGGAAACAGACAATTTGATGAATTATCCTTATCAGGACAAAACCAGGCTTTTGCCCATAAATCCGGAAACGCTTGATGCCCTATCCGCAATAGGATGGGAAGTGAAGCCCCATGAACTTTCCATCGAAGGTCGTAGCTTGGATGCTTATGGTTACGGGAGCGTTTATCAAGGGCACACATTCAAGGCTTTCGGCCGTGATGGAAAACCTATTGCCAATGCCCAATGGAAATACCAACTTTACAATAATCATAGCGGGACGTATGTAGACAAAGCCCAAGGTACGGGAGGAAGTTTTACTATCCCATCTATTCTCATGGGGGATGAATATTTGGATAAATTCCAATGCCAACAGGGGAGGGTCGTATGCGAAGCAAACAATGGAACCTCGGTGAGCTATCCTGTTTTTTTGGATGCCCATCCCCTTGTGTTGGGCTATCAAATCTCCAACGTGCAGGATACGGAAGATTCATACTATTTCAGTTTCGACATTACTCTTAATTACGTAGGGAGTGACAATGGGGTTTTGACTGTATGTAACGAAGGTGGATCTGCCATGTTATTTGACATCAAAGGTTCTGGCCAAACTACAATACATGTACCCAATGCGTTTAAATATAGTCAATTATGGATTGATGTTAGTTTGGAAAACAGTTATGGTTCCGGAACCAAACGTTTCTACTATGATTATGATAGTAATCTGTCAAAGGGAGCAATAGGGATAAATTTTCCGGAAGTACGGGAAAACGTTGAAATTTTCACTTTGCACGGAGTGAGGTTGTATGGAGTTTCAAGTTTGGATGAGTTGCCTAGGGGAATATATATTATTAGAAAAAGCGACAAACTTAAGGGAAGCAAGATATATGTAGTGAAATAAAGTTCTTTTTCCTTAATGTGCAGACGTGTGAGTGTGGCATTCTGATGTTTTTTTCGTAGATTTGTCCATAACATTATGTTGGATATTCAAGGAAAGATACACGACCGTTATACCCTGGAGTTCAAGGTGGGGTATTCGCGCTACAGTCCTTCGGCTGCGGTGAGCGACTTCATGATGGATACGTGGATCTTCATTCCGGACTCCCTTTATATCAACGCCAAAACGTATCCCAAAAGTAATTTCTACCGGGACTTCCGGGCTTTGGTGCGCCTGATTACGCCGGTCTATACTTTGGAGGAAGTGGCCGACGAAGAAGCCCTGCCATTGTCGCGGCTGCAGATGTGTTGCCGAGAATTGGCGGAGGAACCTTCGGAAGAGCATGAAAAAACATATGAACACCAGATAAAGATGTTCGGCAGTATCACTCGTAGTGCTTTGCGTACGGCAGCCATCGGGCTTTACCGCGAAACGAAAGTGAATGCCTTCAAGGTTCGCCTGGACGGCATTGTGCTTTTGTTGGCACGCATTATGGCTGCTTATCGGGAGATACCCCGTAAGGCCGGTCTTGACCGTGTGGCTTTCGAGTTGCGGTCGCGTTACGATTTGGGAGAGGAGTATCTGTGCCGTATGGTCAACATGCATCTGTTCCGTATCATGGAATATGCACGCGAGCATTTTCCGAAGGATTATACCCGTGTGGTGGCGGCTGCAGCAACCTATATAGATGGGGATTTGGCTTACCAACGGGAGCGGGGATTTCTTTTGCCGGAGGAAGGCAACGGTGATAATAACCGTAATTTCCTGCACAGGGCCGGACAACTGAAGAAGTACATCGAGAGCGATTTGTATATATTGGCAGACAAGAAAAGCAACACTTTCGTCCTTCAGCAAGTGTTTTTCATGTTAGCGGCCGGGCTGAGCATGGTTTTTGCCACGGTCATTTCTTTTTCTTTCCAACAGACTTACGGAAATTTCACCATGCCGCTTTTCATTGCATTGGTGGTGAGTTATATGTTCAAAGACCGCATCAAGGACCTGATGCATTATTGGTTTGCCAACAAGTTGGGCAGCAAGTTCTACGACTATAAAATCAAATTGGTGATGCACGGTGAGCCGGTGGGGTGGGGAAAGGAAGGGTGTGATTTTGTGAATGAAGAAAAATTGCCGCTCGAAGTGCGTGCGCAGCGTGGCCGTGTGTCGGAGTTGGAGGCCGGCCATTGTGCCTTGCGGGAGACGGTTATCGTGTACCGTCGCCGTATTTCCATATTGGATAAGCAGTTGAAGCATTTGAGTCATTACCCGTTGCAAGGGTTCAATGACATCATTCGTGTCAATCTGCGGGATTTCCTGCGGCGGATGGACAGTCCTCATGTACCGGTGTATATGAATGAAGGGAAAGGTGAGTTTCACACGCAGGCGGCCGAGAAGGTTTATTATGTCCATTTCATCATGCGCTACCGTTATCAGGGCAAGACTGGTTATCGTAGGTTTCGGATCACACTGACCCGCAGGGGCATCGGAGGCTTGATGGAGTGGTGAAACTTGTTTTTTTGAAATAGTTTGGAAGAATCGGATACGAAGTTTTTTCACGTACATTAAGAACATGTTACGATGAGGTGCTGTCTCGGAAGATTCATCCTTTTGTAAGCTTTTTGAAATGTGACATGCCTACTTTTGCAGCGAACAAAAAGAGGCATAAGAATGAGTTTATCGAAAAAGCGTAATTTGACTGTAGCGTTGATGACCGCCGTCGTGGCGGTAGCCCAGGCAGGCGACATCAAGGGCGTGGTCATCGACAAGGAAATGAACGAACCGCTGATGGGTGCTTCCGTGCGCATTGCCGGTACGCGCATCGGCACTACGGCCGACATCAATGGAAATTTTCATTTGCGTGGATTGAAGAAGGGAACCTATACCTTGGAGGTTTCCTATGTTTCGTTTTTCCCCCAGAAACTGACGTTGCAGGTCCCGGCCAAGGGCGATGTGGCCGTGAAGGTCGAGATGTCTACTGATGACAAACAACTGAACGAAGTGACCGTTACCGCGCGCAAGAACTTGGAGTTGGAGCGTGCCTTGCTGGCTGAACGCCAGAACGCGGTGCTTTCCATTGAAAACCTTGGCGCAAGCGAAATGTCTATCAAAGGTATTTCCAACGTACAAGAAGGAGTGAAAAAACTTACCGGTATCTCCATCGCCGAAGCCGGCCAGTTGATTGTGCGCGGTTTGGGTGACCGTTACAGTTCCACCACGCTCAATGGGCTTCCCATCGCTTCACCCAACCCGGATAACAAACTGATACCGTTGGACATCTTTCCTTCTTCCGCCGTGCAGAACATCACGGTGAGCAAGGTGTACGAGGCCAGTGCGTTTGCCGACTATTCCGGTGCCCATGTGGACATCAGCACCAAAGAAGGCGGCACGAAGGATTTTTTCAACATATCCTTCGGTACCGGCGGTAAGGTGGGGACGGTCTTTGGCGACTTCTATCAGATGGATAGGGCGAATACGATGTTCAAGACTCCTTCTATGGACCGGAAGGCCATGGATTTGCCGCTTTCCGATTATCGGCAGTACAGTCGCAATCATAATATCTTCCCCACTACATTCGAAGTGAATAAGTCTTCTGCTATCCCCGACTTGAACGGTAGTTTCGGTTTCGGCCGTACTTTCCGGTTGGGGCGCAACAAGATGGATGTGTTGGCTACTTTCGGTATTGATACCGACAACGAAAGTCTGGATAATGCTTATGTCCGCACTTTCGAGGCGTCAGGTACGGAGATGAGCCGTTTTGATTACGATTCTTTTACCCAAACGCTCAAGATGGCCGGTTTGGCCAGTGTGGGCTATTCGTTCCGCAAGGCCGACCGCGTGGGCTTTTCGGCCTTTTATGCCCGTAATGCGGTGGACAGCTATATGGCGCGTCAAGGGCATGACGAGGAAGGCATCCGCTTGAAAGGTAGTAACCAAAACAGCCATGTGTATGAACTGCAGAATTACCAGTTGGCCGGGCACCACGTGTTGGGCAAGTGGGATACGGATTGGAGCGGTTCGTATAGTAAGACTTCCAGTGAGGAACCCGACCGTCGTCAGGTGATGTTCCGGCAGATGTCCGACGGTACTTGGGATTTGTTCAAGCTCAATGCCCAGGAAACCATGCGCTATTTCGGCAAGTTGGACGAGGACGAATGGGTGGGTGACGTACAGGCGCAGTACAGCTTTTCCGATGAAAACAAGTTGAGGTTCGGTGCGGCCTTGCGCGACAAGACGAGGGATTTTACCTGCACGAGCTTCTATTATAACTTGAAAGAGATGGAATCTCTTAATGTGACCGACATCTATCATACCGACGGTTACTTGAACTTTGGGAACGTGCAGAATGGTAGCATTACCATCAACCGCAGCCATCAGAAACGCAATGAGTACTCGGCCGGTAGCCGCATCTGGGCCGGTTTCATCGAGGCCGACTATTATCCGGTGAAGGCCTTGTTGGTGAACTTGGGCGTACGTATGGAAAGCACGCGTCAGTGGGTGAAATACTATAACGACGGCGGCATGGAGATGCGGCGCGACCTGAACACCGAGGAGTTTTTCCCGGCCTTGAATCTTAAGTACACGTTCGACAAGAAAAACAGCTTACGTCTGGCGGCTTCGCGTACGGTGACACGGCCTTCGTTTGTCGAGATGGCCCCTTTCCTTTATCAGGAGTCTTATGGCGGCACCCAAGTACGTGGTAATGAGAATCTGGACAACGGTTACAACTACAACATAGACTTGCGTTATGAGTTCTTTCGTCCGTCGTCCACCGACATGGTGGCCGTCACGGCCTACTACAAGTATTTGGACAGTCCTATCGAGCGTACGCAGACTACGTCCGGCGGAGCCATGATGCATTCTTTCCAGAACGCGTCCGACGGTTTGGCAGCAGGGATTGAAGTGGAAGCACGCAAGGAAATAGTGAAAGACTTGAAAGCGGGAATCAACGCGTCTTACATGTACACCAACGTAAACCTTCCGGAAGGTGGGGTTTACACCAATGCCGAACGTCCGCTGCAAGGTGCGTCGCCCTACCTGATGAATGCCGACCTCACCTATTCGCCTAAGTTCGGAAAAGAAAGCCAACTCACCGTGGCCTTGCTCTACAACTTGCAAGGCGAGCGCATACAGGCAGTGGGTATACAGGGTATCGGTGATGTGAAGCAGCTTGCTCTCCATACATTGGATTTCAATGCCAATATGAAGTTCAACGCTCATTGGAGCGTGAAGTTCTCGGCCAAGAATCTTTTGAATACCGATGTGGTGTTCCGTCAGGAGATACCGAGTAAGAATACCGAGGTGGAAGTGGAGCGCTTTAACGAAGGTGTGGGGTTGAGCTTCGGAGTGACGTATACATTATAAAAGTAGTAAAAGCATAAATTAATTCAATTCAAAACTTTAAAAAGAGAGAAAGATGAAAACAAATTTCATGAAAGTTTCCACGTGGGCTATGGCTCTGTGTGCTTCTATGGCTGTATTTACGGCTTGTAACGATGACGAGGATGGAACTACGCCGCCTCCCGCTCCGGATGTTGAAAACTTGGGCGGCATCGTGACGGAAAACATGACCCTCACGGCCAATACGGAGTACAAGCTGACCAGTCAGTTGCAGGTAAAGGCGCCTGCCGTACTTACCATCGAAGAAGGTGTGAAGATAACGGCAGCCGACAGCGAAGATCCTATTTACATCCTGATTGAGCAAGGAGCCAAAATCAATGCAGTGGGCACAGTGGAAAATCCTATCGTGATGACGGCCGAAAATAAGACAGCCGGTGGTTGGGGTGGTTTGCACATCTGCGGTTATGCTCCCACCAATGCAGGTTCGGGATTTTCTGAAATCGGTAATGCCGCTTATGGCGGCAATGATGCCAATGATAATTCTGGTGTGTTGAAGTATATACGTTTGGAATATACGGGTTTTGCTCTGGATGACGAACACGAGTCCAACGGCATTTCTTTCTACGGTGTGGGTGCCGGAACCCAGGTGTCGTATGTGCAGACTTACGTAGGTGCCGATGACGGTTTGGAGTTCTTTGGCGGTACGGTGAATGTAGACCATTGCGTAGTAGTGGATTGCACGGACGATAGTTTCGACTGGACAGAAGGTTGGAGCGGCACGGCTACCAACCTTGTGGCTTACCAGACCGATGCTTCTTGCGACTGTTTGATTGAAGCCGACAACAACGGCGACAATTTCGACGCAACTCCGGTGGCTCACCCCACTTTGCGCAACCTTTATTTGGTGGGCAACGGCAGCAGCGAGAACAAGCGCGGCATCCGTTTGCGTGCCGGTACACGGGCTAATATCGACGGCGCGAAGGTAGCGGGCAAGCCTAATCCGCTCACTATTGAAACGACGCAGACCGACGATGCTTTGGCCAACGGCACTTCCGTGTTGAAAAATGTACAGATTGTAGGCGTGTTGAAGAACGACGTGACGGGTGGAAAATATCTTTCGGCCAATTTCCTGACAGGACAAGGCAATGCTGAAAACGCCCAGATAGCCACGACGTGGGACGATGTGGCCGGTGATTTGTCTTTCGCTTGGTTGAATGACGCTTGGGTGACGGCTGTTCAATAAGCAATACCTTTATTTTAAAAGACAATCCCTCGGGATGCACAGTGGTGCAACCGGGGGATTGTTTCGGTCTTTCCGTATGCCTCTTGTTTATCGGACGCTGGCGGTGCACGGGCTGTCCAATTCGGTTTTCCACAGACGCAAGTAATCGAACCATGCTTTGCTGTCCTCGAAACCGTCTTTTTCACGCCGGGCACATACGGTGATGTAGTAACTGTTTATTCTACGGCTTCTCCTTGCCCGTCTTCGGTGAGGTAGAAGAGCGGAGAAGGGTTGGTTTGTTTCACTTTATAATAATGTAAGCCGCTGTCGTTCGTGCGCGGATACCAATGGCCGAGCAAACGTATCATTTCTGCGCCGGCCCAGATGACGGGACCGTAACCGTGGGCAGCTTGATAGTTGGCCGGACGGTAGTAGTAGAACGCAGGATCGAATCCCATTCCTGTACCCACGCAAGTACCGTCCACTTGCCCGCCCTCCTTGATTTGCGTACTGACGGCATGCCATCCGAGTTGCGCCACCGGGCCGTAAGTGATGCCTTCTATCCATCCTTTGTTGATGGCGTGGGCGATGCAATATACATAAATGGCCGTGGCTGAGGTTTCTAAGTAGGAATCGCTGCGGTCCACAAGCTGATGCCAGAAACCTTCCGAACTTTGGTAAGCCGCCAACCCCTTGATGTGGCGGCGCAGTTGTTCGAGCAGGAACGGGCGGTCGGGATGGTCTTCGGGCAGGGCATCGAGCAGTTCGCAGTTGGTCAGTATGGCCCATCCGTTGGCACGTGCCCAATGGAAGGTGGGTTGCTGCGCCAGTCCTTCCACGTAGCCGTGACGGTAAAGCCCCTTTTCCGGGACAAACATGCGGTCGATGAACTGTCGGCTGACCTTGGCCGCCTCGTTGAAATATCTTGTAGATTCCTCCTTTCTATAAATGCCACGATAGGCCAAAGAAGGGACTCCCATGAACATGTCGTCCAACCAGATGGTGTTGTGTTGCGGGCGGTGGCGTGCGAATGTGCCGTCGGGCAGGCGGTATTGTCCGTGTTCGATGAAAGCGAAATAATTTTCTATCAGGTCGGACAGCGGCAAGGACGGGTCGGCGATACGCGCCTTCATCATGGCACAACACATGGCTCCGGCATCGTCCAATGCTTTCGGGTGCAGGATTTGTTCCATCTGTGCGTCGGTATCTTTGTATTGTTCGTAAAGCTTGCGGAATCCCGGAGCGACTTCGGCCAGGAATTTGAAACGGCGGACGACGTAATCCTTGTATCGGGCATCTCCCGTTACTTCGGCGACATCCAACAACGCCTGATAAGTCACGCCCCATTCATAGCTCCCGATACGGAACGCGCCCCGGTCGAGTGTGGCGCCGTGGGGAATGTGCCGGTAGTCGGTCACTTCTTTGCCGTCGGCGTCCAATACGCGTACGGGAGTATGCTGCTCAATGTAGGCGAACACCCGGTCGATGTCCGTCTTGACTTGTTCGGCGGTCAGGTCACCGTAGGGTACTTTGTATTCCGGTCGGAGCAGGTGCAACGGAGTCGTTATGTCGTTGATTTCGGTTTCCTGCGCCGTGACGGAGTGACCGAGGGACAGGATGCCTGCGGCAAGGAGGCAGGCTTTGCAGATGGTTTTCATGCGTTTTGTTTATAAAATCAGGTTAATAATCAGGGCAGGCTTGCTGTAAAGGCACAAGCAACCCAAATGCAAAATTAGGAATAAATCCATAATGGGAAAGGGTAATCCCACAGATTTTTTGAATTTATTTTCCGGGAAAATTGGATATTACGGAAGTTATGCTGAATTTTGCATGCAGATAATCGTAAAATCATGAAAAACCTGATTTCAATTTTGTGCATGGGGCTGTCCATGCTTTCCATGGGACTTTATGGTAAAAACGGCGTGTCAGGCGATTTGCGTTGGGTCGGTACGCGCCCTTCGACGGATTGTCCGGTCAGTTTGGGCATCCCGTTCCTGAAAGGGGAACTGGAGGCCGACGGTCGGGTGGTGTTAAAAGATGGGGGAGGCTCAGGTATCCCGTCGGATTGTTGGCCGTTGGCTTATTGGCCGGATGGGTCGGTAAAATGGCTTGGAGTGACTGCGGTGGTGCCCGGAGAGGCGGAGGGCATCCGTTTCGAGACCGTCGGAAAAAAGCATAAAACGGAAAACCGTTCCGGGGTAAAAGTACGGGTGGATGAGGCAGGCTCTTTCTTCCGGGTGTCCACCGGCAAGGTGGAGGCTTATGTTCCCAAACGGGGCAGTTGTCTGCTCGACAGCCTCCGTTGCGAAGGGAGAACGGTAGGCGGACAGGCCGCTTTGCTGTGTTCCACGCAGGACCGTCCGTCGGCTGAAGGAGAGGCGGTACTGCATTTTACCGACTATCGCGGACAAGTGGAACGCGTCACGGTGGAACGTGCGGGGAATGTCCGAGCATTGGTGCGGATAGAAGGCCGTTATGCGAACGATGCCACGGGACGAAAATGGCTTCCGTTCACCGTACGCTTTTATTTTTATGCCGGGAGCGAACAAATCAAGATGGTACATTCCTTTGTGTTCGACGGCGATATGGACCGTGATTTCATCTGTAGCTTGGGTATCCGTTTCGAGGTTCCCATGCGCGAGGAGGTCTATAACCGCCACGTGGCCTTTGCTACAGCCGATGGCGGGGTATGGGCGGAACCGGTGCAGCCTTTGAACGGGCGGCGCATCCTGACATTGGACGGGGACAAAGGTTGGCAGGGGAGGCAGATGCGTGGCGAACGCATACCGGCCTATGAGAAGTTCGATGCCAAGAACCGTCATCTTCTCGACCATTGGGCGGTGTGGAACGGTTTCCGTTTGAGCCAGACGACGGCCGACGCTTTTTCTATCCGTAAACGTACGCATGCCGACCGTCCGTGGATAGGGACTTTCTCGGGAACCCGTGCGCCGGGTTATGTATTTGCCGGAGACGTAAGCGGCGGATTGGGCGTGGCTCTGAAAGATTTTTGGCAATCCTATCCCACGGCTTTGCAGGTGGACAGTGCCGCAGCCCGGAACGCCCGTCTGACCGTATGGATGTGGAGTCCCGATGCGGAACCGATGGACTTGCGTCATTACGACAATGTGGCGCACGATTTGGAGGCCAGTTATGAGGACGTGCAGGAAGGGATGAGCACGCCCTACGGTGTGGCGCGTACTCACACGTTGACTCTCGTTCCGTCTGTGGCTTATGGGGGAAAGGAGACGGTAGCCCGGACGGCGGCCATGTTAGCCGAAGATGCCCCCTTGTTGTGCACACCGGAATACCTCCACGCCAAGCATGCCTTTGGGGTGTGGAGCCTGCCCGACCGGAGCAACCCGAAGCGGGCACGGGTGGAGGACCGTCTGGAAGACTATTTGGACTATTATGTGAAGGCTGTCGATCAACATCGCTGGTACGGTTTCTGGAACTACGGTGACTTTATGCATACCTACGATTCCGTGCGCCATACGTGGAGGTATGACGTGGGAGGATATGCGTGGGATAACACGGAACTGGCCTCTAACATGTGGTTGTGGTACAGTTTCCTGCGCACCGGCCGTGTCGACCTTTGGCGGATGGCCGTGGCCATGAGTCGTCATACGACAGAATGCGACGTGTACCATCTTGGCCCGATGGCCGGGTTAGGTTCGCGCCACAACGTGAGCCACTGGGGGTGTGGAGCGAAGGAGGCACGCATCAGCCAAGCGGCGTGGAACCGTTTCTATTATTATCTGACCACGGATGAGCGCAGCGGTGACCTGATGACCGAAGTGCGCGATGCCGAACAAAAGCTTTACGACATCGACCCGATGAGGTTGGCTCTTCCGCGTGAGAAGTATCCCTGTACGGCTCCGGCACGTTTGCGTGTCGGGCCCGATTGGTTGGCCTACGCCGGAAACTGGATGACGGAATGGGAACGGACGGGCAACACGGCTTACCGCGACAAAATCATCGCAGGCATGAAGAGCATCTCGGCCTTGCCCCACGGCATCTTTACCGGGCCGGGCGTATTGGGTTTCGACCCTGCCACGGGCGTGTTGAGTTATGAGGGAGACCCCGGTTTGCAGCGCACCGAACATTTGACCACCATTATGGGCGGTTTCCAAGTGATGAACGAGCTGATGGAAATGATAGACTTGCCGGAATGGAACCGTACGTGGCTCACCTTTGCCCGGGAATACAAGGAGAAAGCGCGCACGATTACGCACAATCCTTTTCCCGTGACGCGCCTTACGGCCTATGCCGCCGCCCAGACGGGAAGCCGGGAACTGGCAGCCGAAGCTTGGGATGAGCTGTGGCACGTGTGGCACAATGACAAACCTTTCACGGTGCGCCGTGTGGAGGTGCCCGAGGTCCCAGCACCGGTGGACGAGAATCCCGTGGTATGTACCAACGATGCGGCCACATGGAGCTTGGCAGCCATTTACATGCAGGAAGTCATTCCCGAATAGTTGATATCCGCGTGACGTGTATGTATAAGTAACATTTTGTTAGTTTTTGGGGTTCCCGAGGAAGATAAAATACGGTGTAATACGATTCAAAAAAGTATCCAGACTGCATAAATATTTAGTTATGCAGGTCTTATGCAACGTAAACCTGCATATATGCAAATCGTTTGCAGGCGAATGATTTTTCATTTGGCTGCAAACGGAAAATGTTTCTCCGCAGAACTTTTTGAAGTAGTCCTCGTGACGGTATTGGAGAGGGCGAAAAATGCCTGTGCAATCGGGTTTTATTCCGTTTCTTGGAGCTATCTGGTGAATTCTCATGTACGAAAACATCCGGCAAAAAGTCAGCGGTTTCCGGTTGGGGCTTACGCCACGTTTGATCCGGGCGTACAAAGTCCTTCTTTCCGTTCCGTTTTGTTTCCCAACGCCTTTGTGTCCTTCCCTTTTGTCAGTATCCCGTTTCGCGAGAATCGTTTATTTTCGGTTCGTGCCGGAGGAACCTGCCAATGGGCGATTCTCGTGAGGGAGGTTTTGACAGATTGTCAGTCCGATGTTTGGGCTGTGCATTTGGTCCAAAAAATGTAAACTATGCGTTTTTGACTTGAAAATCTTCTGTTGCTTTCCGGTATGAGGATGAAGGCAGGAGTGTCTGTTTCCAAGGCTTTGGATGGTTTGCGTCCCAGCGTGTATGTCGTGGGCGGCAAGAAAGTATTGAAATGAGGATGCTCCGATAGTCTTTTCCCGAAAGGATAAGGGTCGCACGGTAACTTCTTGTGAGGTTGCCGTGCGATTGTTTTTTCTTGGTAAGGAATGACGGATGACAAAGGAAAAGCGTGGTGTCGCAGCATCCGTAATGGGTAAAATATCGTATCTTTGCCGTATGGATGAGATGAAACTAAGCATAAGCCCGGTCGACTTGTCGGTACCGCAGGTTCTTCCTTATTCCGAGGAGGGGGTAAGAGCCGGATTTCCCTCCCCGGCGCAGGATTACATGTCGGGCGGTATTGATTTGAATAAAGAGTTGGTGCGGCATCGTGAGACGACGTTCTATGCCCGGGTGTCTGGTCATTCCATGGCCGGTGCCGGCATCGAGGACGGGGATTTGGTAGTGGTGGACAAGTCGCTCGAGGCTCGGACGGGAGACTATGTGGTGGCTTGTATCGACGGGGAGTTCACCCTCAAACAGTTCCGGCTCGATGCGGCAAACTGTTGTGCTTGGCTTGTCCCCGCCAACGAAGAGTTCCAACCGATAAAGATTACGGGAGAAAATGATTTCAGGGTTTGGGGCGTGGTGACTTACGTCATTAAAAAACTGCATAAAGGATGAAAGATGGGGTGTTCGGGTTGGTAGACTGCAACAATTTCTTTGTATCGTGCGAACGGGTGTTCCGTCCGGACTTGCGGGACAAGCCAGTAGTGGTGCTTTCCAACAACGACGGATGTGTCATTGCGCGGAGCAACGAGAGCAAGGCTTTGGGCATCCGGATGGGGGAGCCGTTTTTCAAGGTGCGCGACGTGGTGGCGCGGCATGGGGTGGCGGTGTTTTCCAGTAACTTTTCGCTTTATGGCGACATGAGCCGGCGGGTGATGTCTTTGCTTTCGGCTTATACGCCCCGGTTGGATATTTATAGTGTGGATGAGGCCGTACTTGATTTGACGGGAATGGGGGATGCGGAGTTTCTGCGCGGGTATGGCCGGGATATTGTGCGCAAGATTGGAAAGGGCGTGGGGATACCAGTCTCGTTGGGTGTAGCCGGGACCAAGACATTGGCCAAGATGGCCAGCAAATATGCCAAACGTTATCCGGCATACGAGGGGGTATGTTTAATAGATACGGAAGAGAAGCGCGAGAAGGCCTTGAGGCGGTTTGCGGTCGGCGACGTGTGGGGCATAGGCCGTCGCATGCAAAAGGTTCTGGAATACCATGGCGTCCGTACGGCGTGGGATTTCGTGTGCCGTTCCGAAGGATGGGTACGCCATGAATTTTCAGTGGCCGGAGTCCGTACGTGGCGCGAATTGCAGGGCGAGAGCTGTATTGCTTTGGATGACTTGCCTTATAAAAAAAGTATTTGCATGAGCCGCAGTTTTCCCGGGCATGGATTGTCTGAATGGCATGTCTTGGAAGAGGCCGTGGCTTATTTTGCTTCGGAGTGTGCCCGTAAGTTGCGCGAACAAGGTACTTGTTGCGGACAAGTCACGGTGTTTGCCTATACTAGCCGTTTCCGGACAGATGTTCCCGGCAATATGATTCAACAACAGGTACGTATGCCCGTACCGACACAGGATACGGCCGAAATCGTGCATGCGGCTTTGGAAGCGTTGCGGTTGCATGCGCATGACGGGGGCTTCGACTATAAGAAATCCGGAGTTATCGTTTGGGATTTGTCACCGCGTGAAGCGGTTCAAACGGATTTGTTTGATAAGATGGATCGTGGAAAGCGTGGGGCATTGATACGTGCCGTGGATGAGATAAACCGTAAGAACGGGCATAACGTGGTGAAAGTGGCTGCATTGGGGGCTGAACAGGAATATGCTTCGGAGAGGCAATACGCTTCGCGACGTTATACGACGAATCTGGATGAGGTCTTGGTAGTGAAAGTGTGAGAGCTTCAGTTTACCTCTTTATGTTATTTTATGCTAAAATGAACCCTTGATCCGTTTTTTTTCTCCTGATTGTCATTCTGATATTGGAAACATTTGCTTCCTTTGTAATAGAAAGAAAAACAATTTTTAGGAACCTTTTAATTTTTGAGAATCATGAGAAACGTTTACTTTACTTTATTACTGATGCTTTGCATGAGTGCCCATGTGAAAGCTGGAGATTGGATGAAACGTCTGCCGGACAATCTTTTTGTATCCCAAGTTTCTATTCCCGGAACGCATGATGCAGCTACGGGGAACGGGGTTACTTTGGCAACCTTTTCCCAGTGCCAAGACATAGATGTGGCCACACAGTGGTCCATCGGTATCCGCGCTTTCGATTTCCGCCCGAAGGTGAAAGATGACTATCTGAATATCAACCATGGTATTTCTGAGACGAAACTTCGTCTTGATGCCGCTTTGTATTTGCTGCGGGATTCGTTGAAAGCTCATCCTTCCGAATTTGCGATAATCCATTGTTTGTATGCTTCCAATTACGATAACGATAAAGCCACGTATGAAACCATGTTGCGCGAATTGTTGTCGCGTGAGGATTTGAAGGATTATTTTGTGCCGTTCCGGCGGAATTTGACGGTAGGGGACATGCGGGGGAAAATCTTGCTGTTGAGCCGTGACCAATATGCCGTCAAACCGATAACAGGCGGTTTTTTCCAAAGTTGGTGCGGTTGGTTGGATTGGAATGCACAGTCTTCGTGTAGTATTATAGGGGAGAGCGCGGCATTGGATTATAAATCTCCTTTGTGGGTGCAGGATTATGCCAATACGAAAGATAGTGAAGGAGGTGTGGCCAAGAAGGTAAGCGCGGTAACCGAAATGTTGGATCATAGTACGAAACATGTGACAAAAGACGAGTCGGACGTGGTGTGGGTATTTAACTTTGCATCGGCTTATCCTGGGTCGCTATCTACAGCTAATGGTTATCGCGAGAATGCGACCTACACGAATGCGGCTATTATAGAGTATTTGCAGACGCATGAAGCGGGACCTACGGGGGTTATCCTGATGGATTATTGTGTGGACCGGAGCCCTAACGAGGTGGATGGAAAGTACCTGACGCGTGGGCGCGAGTTGGTGGATACCTTGATTGCTAACAATTATAAGTGGTTGGAACGGAGAAATAGGACTTTGTACGATAGGGCATTAGATAGGATAGATAAACTTTATACGAAGTTACAAGAGGTTCGGGAAGCTATTGCGACCGAATGTGCAGATGTTGCCGCAGACTTTGAGGATGAACTGGCTGCGGCAAAAGAGGTTATCGACCAACAAAAATATGAGATTGACAGTTTGTACGCCGGATGGCTGTTCACGGAAAGTTATACGGTGGATTATACCGGAACCTATAAAATTATAAGGCAAATCGAGAAGGATGCCGAAGAAGCCCAAGCTAAGTTTGATGAGGAGTCGGATATTCATGCAGTGCAGGTTGAACATATAGGAAACGATTGTCAGATATTCTCGCTCACCGGAGAACGTTTGGATGCTCTTCGTCGTGGTACGGTTAACATTGTGAAGTTCCCTGACGGCAAGGTACGGAAGGTTGTTTGTCAATAAGGCCGCTTCTGGTATTGGGTACAGGCAAGTTGGATTGGGATTGCGAAAGCCAAGCCGGAAGGAGGCTTTTGATGTCCATAAAAAAAGAAATCCTGAGCACCCCATCAATAAGTGTTCAGGATTCTTTTTCTGTGCGCCTGATAGGACTCGAACCTACACGCCGCAAAGCACCAGATCCTAAGTCTGGCGTGTCTACCAATTTCACCACAGGCGCGGTAAGACGGCTGCAAAGATAGAAAGATTTATCGGCTTGGCCAAATTATCGTTTCAGAAATTCTCGTGCGGCTTCTATCATTGTGTCTTTGTTGCGTGCCAGGTCTTCTTGTGTGAGCGATACGCAAGTGTCCGGTTCGATACCGAATTCGATTTGGTTCATTCCGGCATCGTACATCGGGCAGGCGGAGAAGCGGACAGACCATCCGTTGGGGAGTTCGGACGAAAAGGGGAGGCCGGAACCGCCACCTGTGCGGTCGCCCATAATGGTGACCAAGGGGCATTCTTTCATATCGCGTACGAACGTATTGGTGGCACTATAACACGAACGGTTGGTCAGCACGACGGCTTTCTTTTGCCAACGTATGCCTTTCGACGGTTCGATGTATTCGGTTTCGGGGGACGAAAAATCATTGTGTCCCGTTCCGGTTTTATGGGCGATGTAGCCTACCAGTCGTTTTTCGTTGGTGAACCGTTCGGCCAATCGTTCGGCGTAGGTCAGCGTGCCGCCGGAATTGTTGCGTACGTCCACAATCAGCCCGTTGCACAAGCGCAGATAATACATGGCTTCATCCAGATTGCCTTCACCGATGCCGGAACTGAAGCTTCCATAATATATATAACCAATGTTGTCGTCGAGAATCTTGTAATACATGCCGGCGGCGATGCGGTAATCCGTCCCCAAATAAATTTGGTGGACACTGTCGTTGAAATTACTCGGGTAATCCTCATGCCAGCTCCAGTAACGTCCTACGTCGGCAGCAGAATAAAGGTTGACGTGGCCGTCGCGAAGTTCGGACAGCATGTCGCACAAGACTTCGAATAGTTGGGCGGAAGTCATTCCGTCATGTACGTGCGGACGGTATTTGGCATATACCTCGTTCCACGGCAGGCATCCTTTCTGCGCCTTGTAGTCGTGGAAACAGTATTGGGTGTCGATAATGCGCCAAAGCGTCTCGAAATTATTGACCGGCGTGTTGTCCGGCTCTTCTTCACGAATGCAACTCGGGCAGAAAAGCAGGGCGAGAATGGCGCAGAATATAAAAAAGATGTAATGTTTCATACCGATGGTGGGTTACAGGATAAACGGGCGGTGTTGCGGCTCTTTACGTTTGACGAAGCTGAAATGCTTCACGTAGCCTATCATGAAAGTATGGTTCCAGATATGGCTGCGCAGTCCGTTCACACGGCTTTGGCGGATGTCGCACAAATAGCCGGCCCGGAACGTAAATCCTGCAATGGGAAAGTCCAATGTCAGGAAATGGCGCATGGACGGCGCATTGCCCGGATAAGTAAAACATACGTTGTGGTCATAGTTGCCTAATGACATCTCATAGTAAGACTGTCCGTAGCGTGGGGAGAACATGGCTCCGATGAGCGGCAGGCTGGTTTGGTAGCGGGCGGTGAAAGGTACTTTGAGGATATGGAACGGGTAGACGGCCATCAGGGATGCGTCTATGTCGATGTCAGCCTTGGCCTGTACCGGATTGTTGGAATTACGGTTGTTGTAAATCGCTCCCAGTCCGGCATGGACTTCTCCTCCGGCCATCAGCCGCAACCGTCCGCCCACGACCCAGTTGTAATGCCAACCGATGGAATAATTTATCTTGCCCCCCAGTTCGTCGGAGTTTCCGGCCCGGTTGGAGGTATAACAAAAAAATCCGTCGAGGATGCTTTGTGTCGTGATGCGTCCGTCTAACCAGTGGGTTTTACGTAAGGTCTCATGCAGAATGCTCAGGTGAGGCCCGGTATAAGTGGAGGGAGACAGGTAAGTCTCGTATAGGCTTGTGCGTCCCGCGCCGAAGAGTGTGGCGTGTGTCGTATAGCGGTTTTCCGGAAGGGGGGCGGCATCTTGGGCTTGGCATGGCCTGATACCAAGAAATGTCCCTATGGCTAATAAGAAAATGAGTGCCCGCTCTCTGACGGAGCGGGACATTCGGGACGAAACGGTTGTATAGGCCGGTAAGAAGTGAGACATATTATTCGTCTTCAAAAAGTTTCATTTGCCCGGTAAGCTCATCTATGATGTCGCTTTGGCTTTTACCGGCATCCGGATCCAGATTCTCCTTTTCTGTGTCTTTTTCTTCCGTTTCTTCCGCCACGGCTTCTTCGGTTTCCGGTTCCGGCCGGCGTATGGGTTCCAGTTCGGTAATGGTTGCCGTATCGAACGTGGTGAGCCGTTTGCCTTTCGCTTTGAAACTCTTTATGCCGATGAAACTTTCCGCATCAATTTCCTGCGGGTCGCGGAAGCTGTCGTGCCCGCCGAACGTGATTTGCAACCTTGGATAGGTTTCGTCCGTGAGCAAGACGAAGCGGCTGTCCTTGTTTTCTCCCATGAAACTTTGGGGCTTGGTACTCGGTTCGAACGCAAAACGCTTGACGTAAGGATAACCTTGTTGGTCGGCATCGTAGAGAACGGCACACCATATCTTGTCCGGTGAGAATTTTTCGATACGGAGTATGCCCGGTTCATAATGGTTGTTTACGTCGAAATTGGTCGTGTAGAACTCTCCGCTTTTCAGGATGACCAAAATCAGGTCTTCGCTGTGGAACTCACCCAGGTATTCTCCCCGCTCGTCGTAATTCAGGCGGTTGACATCGTGGTCGAACCATACTTTGCGTCCGCCCAAGGTAGAACCGCCGTGGGATTTCAGGCCGATACGCTGTATCTCGTTTTTGCTTAAAATGTTACCCATACTTTGGCGGCCTTTGATAGTCACAGTACTGAAATCCTTTTCCACAAATATCTTTTTGAGTTTCAGGGCGGGTTTCAGGGTAATTTTAATGACCTCCGCTTCTCCGTTCGGATTGGCCGTGAAGTAGACGACGCGTGAAAAGGGTTTGCCTTGTGTCAGGTCGTATTCACGGTCGCGGGTGATGGAAGTTACATTGAAACGCTTGATGTAATAGAAACCGTCCTTGCCGTCCCGGTAGGCGACATTGTAAATCGTCCGTTTGTCGTTGCGTTTGAAAACTGCGGCATGGATGATTTCGGCTTTTTTCTTTTCAGCCTTGCTTCTTTCCGTTTCGCCCACGAACGTCTTGTCGCTGATACGGATGACTTTATAAGTTCCGTCGCGGTAGAAAATAATGGCATCGTCGATGTCGGAACAGTTGGCAATGAATTCGTCCTTTTTGAGCGATGTGCCGATAAAGCCCTCTTCGCGGTTGATATACAGTTTTTCGTTGGCCTCCACCACCTTGGTAGCTACGATCGTATCGAAATTGCGCAGTTCGGTATGACGCGGATGTTCGTCGCCGTATTTGGCTTTCAACATACGGAACCAGTTGCAGGTGACTTCCACCATGTTGTCTAAGTCGCGGTCGATGCGTGCGATCTCATCTTTCATCCGGGCGATGGCGTCGTTGGCCTTGTCTTTATTGAATTTCAGGATCCGGGCCATTTTGATGTCCATCAGTTTGAGGATGTCGTCTTGGGTCACTTCCCTTATCATCTGCGCATAGAAGGGCGTGAGCCGTTCGTCGATGTGTGTGCAGGCCGCGTCCATATCTTTGGCCTGTTCGAAGTTGCGGTCTTTGTAAATCCGCTCTTCGATGAATATCTTTTCGAGCGAGGCAAAATGCAGGCTCTCTTGAAGCTCTCCCTTTCGGATGAGCAATTCCTTGCGGAGCAGTCCGAGCGTGTTGTCCACTGAACGTTTCAGTACTTCGCTGACGGTCAGGAAGCAAGGCTTCTTGTCGTCGATGACGCAACAGTTGGGCGAGATACTGACTTCGCAGTCGGTAAAGGCATAGAGGGCATCCAATGCCTTGTCCGAGCTTACTCCCGGCGTCAGGTGCACTAAGATTTCTACTTCGGCAGCCGTGTTGTCCTCTACCTTGCGTACTTTGATTTTGCCTTTTTCGATGGCTTTCAGAATGGAGTCAATCAGGGTTGTGGTGGTCTTTCCGTATGGAATCTCACGGATAGCCAGCGTCTTGTTGTCTATCTTAGTGATTTTGGCACGTACTTTCACTACGCCCCCTCGTCCGCCGTCGTTATACTTGCTTACATCGATACTTCCTCCTGTCAGGAAATCCGGGTAAAGTTGAAACGGTTCGCCATGCAGGTAGTTTACGGCGGCATCGCATATCTCGTTTAAGTTATGCGGCAGGATTTTGGATGACAAGCCCACGGCAATGCCTTCCACGCCTTGGGCCAACAGCAGCGGGAACTTGACCGGAAGCGTCACCGGTTCCTTGTTCCGTCCGTCGTATGAAAGTTTCCATTCCGTGGTTTTGGGGTTGAACACCACGTCGAGGGCGAATTTGGAAAGCCGGGCCTCGATATAACGCGGAGCAGCCGCCGAGTCACCGGTAAGGATGTTTCCCCAGTTCCCTTGGCAGTCTATGAGCAAATCCTTCTGTCCCAACTGCACCAAGGCATCCCCGATGGAAGCGTCTCCGTGCGGATGGAATTGCATGGTATGTCCCACGATGTTGGCCACCTTGTTGTAGCGCCCGTCGTCCATACGCTTCATGGAGTGCAGGATGCGGCGTTGTACCGGTTTGAAACCGTCGTTGATATGGGGCACGGCCCGTTCGAGAATCACGTAAGAGGCATAATCCAGAAACCAATTCTGGTACATCCCGCTCAAGTGGTGTGTAATGCTGTCATGGGGATTTGTTTCCGGTTGGTAATTGGAGTGTGCATTGTTGTCCTCTTCAGGCGTTTCCGTAGTCAGGTCTGTCAACTCGTCTTTGTCTTCGCTCATATTTGTTTATGATATATCTATTTTAACGCAAAAATAACATTTTAATGAAAAAAAAGGCGTACTTTTGCGAAAGATTTATCAATATTTTACGAATAGAGTATGGCTCAGGAAGATGTATTCAAGAAAATAGTGTCACATTGTAAGGAATACGGTTTCGTGTTTCCCTCAAGCGACATCTATGACGGATTGGGTGCCGTGTATGATTACGGTCAGAACGGTGTGGAGTTGAAAAATAACATCAAGCAATATTGGTGGCAGAGCATGGTGTTGCTGCACGAGAACATCGTGGGTATCGATGCTGCCATCTTCATGCACCCTACGACGTGGAAGGCCAGCGGGCACGTGGACGCATTCAACGACCCTTTGATAGACAACCGCGACAGCAAGAAGCGCTATCGTGCGGATGTATTGATTGAAGACCAGATTGCCAAGTACGAAGAAAAGATAAACAAGGAAATAGCCAAGGCGGCCAAGAAGTTCGGGGATAGCTTTGATGAGCAGAAGTTCCGCGAAACCAATCCCCGCGTGTTGGAACATCAGCAGAAACGCGATGCGTTGCACCAACGTTACAGCGATGCGATGAATGCGGGCGACTTGAATGAACTGAAACAGATTATCTTGGATGAGGGTATCGTGTGTCCCATCAGCGGCACGCACAACTGGACCGATGTCCGTCAGTTCAATCTGATGTTCAAGACCGAGGTCGGTTCTACGGCCGAAGGTTCTTCCACTATTTACCTGCGTCCGGAAACTGCCCAAGGCATCTTCGTGAACTACTTGAATGTGCAGAAGACGGGGCGCATGAAGCTGCCTTTCGGTATCGCACAAATCGGCAAGGCGTTCCGTAACGAGATTGTGGCTCGCCAGTTCATATTCCGTATGCGCGAGTTCGAGCAAATGGAGATGCAGTACTTCGTGAAGCCCGGTACGGAGCTTCAATGGTTCGAAACGTGGAAAAAGACCCGTATGGCTTGGCATCAGGCATTAGGTTTCGGGGCGGAAAACTACCGTTTCCACGACCATGAGAAACTGGCGCACTATGCCAATGCGGCCAGTGACATCGAGTTCCACATGCCATTCGGTTTCAAGGAAGTGGAAGGTATCCACAGCCGTACGAACTTTGATTTGAGCCAGCATGCCAAGTATTCGGGCAAGAAGATAGAATATTTCGACCCCGAAACGAACGAAAGCTATACGCCGTATGTCATTGAGACCTCTATCGGTGTGGACCGTATGTTCCTTTCCATCATGTGCCACAGCTACGAGGAAGAGAAACTGGAAAACGGGGAAACTCGCGTAGTGCTCAAATTGCCGGAGGCATTGGCTCCGGTAAAACTGGCCGTCATGCCGTTGGTAAAAAAAGACGGTCTGCCTGAGAAAGCGCACGAAATCATCAGCAACCTGCGTTTCCATTTCAACTGCAAATACGATGAGAAGGATTCTATCGGCAAGCGTTACCGCCGACAGGATGCCATTGGTACGCCGTATTGCGTGACGGTGGATTACGATACGCTGAAGGACAATACCGTGACCCTGCGTCATCGCGACACGATGGAACAGAAGCGAGTGAACATTGCCGACTTGCAAGGTATCATTGAAGACCGTGTGAGCATCACTTCGTTGCTGAAAAAGATTATGTAATCCTGCCTAAAAGACGGACATCAATGAAAAAAGGTTTATTGTATCTGGCGGTCGTTCTTTTTTCTTTATGCACTTTGGGGGCTTGTAAAGAAGAAGACGACACGTATGATGCTTATGCGAACTGGCCGGCTCGGAATGCCGAATTTTTTTCCCAAATAGCTGCCGAGGCAAGGGACTCCATTGCGCAAGCCAAAAAACTATATGGTAATCAGTGGGAAGCCTATTGTAATTGGCGTATGTTCAAGTCGACGACGAAGTCCCAAAATATACTTGGGGCGTTGACCGATTCGATTTGCGTGTATATTGAGCAGCGGGGTTCGGGAACGGACAGTCCGACATGGTCCGACACGGTCCGTGTCAATTACCGGGGCTATCTGATGCCTACCCAGAATATGGTGAACGGAGAATGGGTGGAAGAACGTAAGGTGTTCTCCCAGTCTTTCATGGGCGAACTGGATAATCAGATTGCCGTGCCGGCCAAGATGGGAGTTTCGAGTGCCGTGCCCGGATTTGCCACAGCTTTGCAATACATGCACAAAGGTGATGTCTGGTGGGTATATATACCCTCTGAACTGGCTTACGGAAGTCAGTCGGCAGGTTCGGTGCTGCCTTATTCCACGTTGACGTTTTATGCCAATCTGGTAGAATATTACGAACCGGGAGAGGACGTTCCGGACTGGAAATAAGAAGTAACAGGAATATAAATTTTATATGGATATGTGAAAACGAATGGCACGGCAGGTTTGTGACTGTCGTGCCATTTGTTTGGGGTAATGTTGTTCGATTTATTCTACGGGCGTACCGAATGCGGTGAGCTCATAGACACCATCGGCCCAAGCGGCCGGATTATTGTTATGCACATTGATGATTCTCAGTACCGTTAATCTGAGGTATCTGTAAACCGATGAGTCCGTGACGGGGAGTATCTGGAACCCTACTTGCCAGTTATCCGTTCCGTCTACCAAGGTTTGGAAGTGTTCGCCGTCTACGCTCCCTTCGATTGTGTATTTATATGCCGTTTCCGAACCATTGACCAATTTGGTAGACAAGTTCAGCTCCGATATCTTGGCCTTTTTCTGCATATCTATGGTCAGGACGTACGGGTACGTGCTGCTCTGGAAGTAAACGGAGGAATTCATGTCGGCTCCGTCTGTGATGCAGGATGCCGTATGAGGGTTGGCACCAACCGTGGTGGTAGAGGCCGGTGCGTTCATCGTGAGATTCCTGCCGTTTTGTACGGGGACGATGCCGTATGAATCATAAAATTCGATATAACGGTAATAATCCATGGAAGCATAGCCTTTGTTGAATTTGGCTACGGAAATCCTCGGGAAGTTCCCGTCTGGGTCTTTGTGGTGGTATTGGGCACCCCAATGGTAACTCCACACGCCGAATGTTTCGTGGTTTGTCCCCCTTCTTTGGATGTTGTTGAACTGTGCCCCGAAAGTAGAGTTGTTACCGATTTCCCGTAATGAAGTCCATACCCCGTCCAGTTTCTCAGCTGAGGCATACATGGCCTGGCTAGGATACCATCCGGATGCTTTGGAGCTGAAGAAATAGTATTCGCCGTCTTTTTTGATGATGGAAGGGGTCTCGCGGTGTTGTCCTTTACATATTGTATTGACTAATGCGACAGGACGAGTCCACGTCTCATCCAATTTGTAGATATTGATATCGCTGTTCATGTTGGTGGCAGAGAGAAGGTAGCCCGTGCCGTCATCGTCTATAAACAAAGCCTGGTCGCGGGAGTCATATCCTAATGGCCGTTCCATGGTACCTACTTCGATTCCGCCTTTCGGGGTAATCTGTGCAAGGAATATCTTGGCGGCAGTATATCCTCCTTGGTCTTCATAATGGGCGGAGAGTACGACCTTGCCAGTCTTTTCATTATAACGGAAACCGATACCTTCGAAGTTTACACCCGGATAGAATGCGATTTCACGTGGTGTGCTCCAACTTCCTTCCTTGCCAGTCTTGGAATAAGATTCAGACAGCAGCCAACCGTCTTTTTCCTGTCCACTTACAGCTTTTTTCTTCCTTTCCAACCTATAAGAGAAATAAAGGTTTCCTATTTTCATTCCGGCGATGCCGCCTTTTCTATTTTTCAGATATTGACCGTTGCGGTTGTCGTATACGTCGCAATCTTGCGAAGGTCTGAAGGGCATGGCCGACTGCGGTTCCGACGTGGCTATCTTTCGGCCCTCTTTGTAGCCTTCTACATGATAGGTGTAATTTTCCCCTAAAGACAACCCGTAATCATCGTAAGTGTCTCCCCGGGTCTCCCCAATCAAGGTGCCGTTTCGGTATATTTTGTACACGTCTGCGTCATTCCTTTGCATCCAGTTGATTTTTACGTTCTTCACTTCGTTTTCGCCGACGAGCTTGAACGGAGTTGCCGTGACAGCCCATGTACTGATGGCAAAGTCGGCCGAGGTCATCTTGCTGGCCCCTTCCGTATTGTAGGCGATGGCGTTCACCCTTGTGGTTTTATTGAGGGTGAACGGAATGGAATACTTTATGCTATTTTTGTCTGGTTCACTGCCGTCAAGCGTATAGTAGATTTCCACCGATGGATCTTTATGTTGTAATTCTACGGTTTGGCTTCCCCAAACGTCACCACCCGAAGGTGAAATGAAAGGCGGTTCGACATTGGCACTGACTTGTTCCACGGCAATCAGGCTGATGCTGCCGTTTTCCCATTCCTTTCCGCCGATCTTGTTGCTTTCATAAGTGAAAGTCGCAGGCTGTGCCAGTTTCAGCTCATGGGTGACCCAGACAGGTGGATGAACCCAGTCTTCCGCTATGGTGGTGGAAACCTGTTTGGTGTCGTATATCTTTTGGTTCACTCGGAGATAACTGGTAAAATTAAGCTTGACATTGGGGACATGGGCGACCCACACTTTATATCTTCCCGGTTGGAGGGTCAGTTTATAGGTCAGTCCCTCGTCCTTATCCTTTCCGTCACTCAGGTAAGAGGAAGCCCAGTCGGCTTCGTTCCCGGCTTTGACATATACCTTTTGGTTCTCGTGTTGTTCGCGTTCCACATAACCCCATAAATCGGTTGCGGAGGTATATTTCTGATCCGGTTTGTCGTTGAGCAGGGCTTGTCCGCGCAAAGCTTTGGCAGCCTCGAATATTTGTGAAGATTGTGGGGCGATACGGCCTGCGTCGATTAGGTACACCAGATTTTCCGGCAAAGTCCACACGTAAGCCATAACCGTATCCTTTGTGCCTTTCCGGTTCACTTCGCCTTTTATTTCTGTTTGCTTGAAAGCCGTATTAAACAGGCTTGCATCTGTCTTTTCCCATTTGACAGCCAGTTTGTCCGTCCCGATTTGGATATTTGTGGGCAGCTGCGGCTGTCGGTTAATCACAGTCCCGATGACTATATGTTTGCCATCAGTCTTGCCGGTAGAGGCCATGCCCTGTAAGCTGTTGCCGAGCAAGAATACACCAAGGATATAACCCTTAGTTCGTAATTTGTTTTGTATCATAAGATTGATAATTGATGTTTATAAAATGATTGCAGTTTTTTTTAAAGATAGTAAGTGCGAGGCCATCACGGATACGCACTTACATAACATTAACCTAATTTCAAGTGTTTTTATTGAATAGTTTAAGATGTAGGGTATGCGTATTTGTCCGAATCGAAGTACACTCCGAAGTAGTGCGGTTCTCCTCCGGTGGCGAGATATAAAGGAGTCCCGTCGAAGGTGTTGTTGCCTGAGACGGAAATGAATTTCTGGTCTTGCAGGCTTTGTATGCGATAGAATCCGCCTGTTTGCCGGATAAATTTCCATTTTTGGTTATCGCTGTCTGCTTCTTCGTTGCTCAGGCGTAAGGAACCGAAAGTGTTTGTCAGGAACTTGCCGCTTTTCGTGTCTTTTAACTTGTACACATCAGGAGAGTCTGTTGTCTGGAAGATGAAGTTCAGGTTGATTTCATCATTGTCGTCAGCAATGGTGAAACCATTGGCCGGTTTGGACACTAACCTGTCGGCCTGCTGTTCCAACAAGGCATAGATGTTTCCGGAGACGATTTCCGCAGCCCGTTTGTAGCGGTACATTTTGTCGAAGACGCTTAAATCCCATTGGTCGTACCAACGGACGACAGGAAGTCCCGAACGCATGCTGACAGGCAACCAAACGTGAGTGGAGTGTTCCACGTCGTTGGGGTTCCAACGGTCAGCCATATAGATGAAAGCGTCTTTCCGGCCTTCCACTTTCAACACGTAGCAAGGTTGTGAGCGGTAGCTGACTTGTTTCAGTGGGTCGGTGGCAAAGTTGCCGTGGAGTTTCCATTCTCCCATGATGTCCTTGGCCATGGCTCTCCTTCCGGGGTTGGGATTCCATCCCGTGCAACCGGAGAACAGGCCGTAATATACGTCCTTCCATTTGAAGATGGCTGCAGCTTCACACTTTTCGCCTTTCAGTACTTGAAGGTTTGTCCCCTCCGGTTCCAAATAATCATCGCGCAGGAGGGCAATGTTTGTATTGGAGTTCATAGCCGTAGAGCATATATGGTAGGCTTTTCCATCGTTGTCCACGAACAACGTTTGGTCGCGCGATTCGTTTCCGTTCGGACGGAAGGTCTTATAGAAAGTATAAGGGCCGGTGACACTGTCACTCACGGCCACGCATACCCGTGCGGCTCCGTAGTCGCTGCTCGATTTTTCCCAATGGCTCCACATCACCCATTTTTTGGTCTTCGGGTTGTATATGACCTTCGGGCGTTCAAAAAGGCGGCCTTGCGAGATGTCGTTCAAGTCTTCACGGGGCGTTCCGTCGGCTTTCAGGGCCAGTCCGACGCGCTTCCAGTTATACAGGTCTGTGGAGGCGTAGCAACTGACGCCGTTCGATTCGAATTTCGTGCGATCCTCGCCAAACCAATAGTATGTGCCATTGTGGAACACCACGCAGCCTCCGTGGGCATTGATGGGAGCGTCCTCGGCATCGTTCCATACTTCGCCCGGGTGGAATTGGGTAAGTTGTGCCGTACAGTGGACATGCCATGCCCATAAGCATACGATGGTCAAAAACAGTTTCTTCATGCTTCGTTTGCAGGTTAGTTGATATTCACCGTGATTTCAGGAGATGCCGGTGCATAGGCTCCTGTGGTGTCGAATGTGAAGTATTCCACTTGAGCGTCCTGATTGGTGAAACCGATTTTGGGGGTATATTGGCGCGATACGCCGGTCAGTTTCACGTTGTCTACTTCCAACGGGCTGCGGTGCTCTCCCCATTTTCCACTTTCCGTTTGGAATACCACACGGATTTGCTTACAATCGGCCGAGGTGGTATAATCCAAGGAATATGTTTCCCATGAATCGCTGGCAATGTCCACTTTGACTCTCTTTTCACGGTTCTGCATCTCCTCGATAAACATGCTGCCGGCCAAGGTCCCTTCTTTTTCCCGGATGCCTCCTTTGACCAGTGCCGTAAGTGTATAGGTTTCATTAGGAGCCACGTCTACAATTTGGTTGATGTTGCCGTTGCCCCAACCGTTGGCCCACATGTAGGGCTTGATTTGTGCCACATGATTGTCGACACCTATGGCTTGGTCTATTTCTTCAGGAACGATGAACTGTTGGCTGCACCAATAGTCGTGTATGTCAATGTACCATCCCTCTATGCCCTTAGCCACGTCTTCCGCATTTTTAACCCCGAACACTTCAAATTCACCTTCGAATCCGGGATTCTTTAGCAGGTTTTCCTTGATGTCCCCGTTACCGCTTGCGAATTCGGGCTGCAAACCGTAATCGTGCAGGCGCACCGTGTCCACGGCAATGCCGTCGCGGTAGAAGAATGCGCGGTTGTCCGGCATCACGGCGATGCGGTAAATGTGTGCTTTGCCGTCGTTGTTATAGAACTTTCCACGTCCGCCGGTCACGTTGGTGGAAGGGTTCTTGAACCCGTCGGCTTTGGACGTGGAGTGGCACAATCCGAAGGCCGTAGACGTGACATAGCTTTTGAAACCCTGTCCGTCGGCATTGATGGCAAAGGGATTGAACTCGTTCCCATCGGCAGGAATGGCCACTTTGAATTCTATGGTATATCCGTTTTTAGAGGGTGAAAACTCTTTTTCAAAAGAATCCTGCCCCCCTCCTTTGTAGACGGGTGTGGCAGACAAGTCTTTGACCGGAAGGTCTTTCCCTTCTCCTTTTACATCCACGTAGTAACGCGTGTCGCCGCTCCGCAGGATAACCTTGCCGTCAGTTTGCCGTTTGGAGCTTACCAGTTTCACGGTAACAGAGCCTTTACCGTTGGGGGAAATTTCGTGGGGAGAAACTTCAAAACCGTGCGTAGCCGAAACTTGGATGGGCTCATCCGTCCGCAAGTTCTTGGAATCTACGGAAAACGATGCGGTCTCTCCATATCCGTGGATGGTGATGCCCGTCGGAGTTGCCGTCCGGTTCTTTTTCGATTTTGCATTGAGCGTAAGCGGATGACCGTTCATTATGGCCATCCCTATTACGGCTGCTATGACTTTTACATACTTCCTTTTCATTGTCTTCTCTATTTATTTAATGATACATGAACAGTCTGATAAATCGTTATCCTGAAAACGTCTTTTATACCTTGCAAAACCATACCTGTTCTTTCGCTCTTGTTTTATACCGCTGCAAAATTCATGAAAAATAAGAAAACCCAAGGCCGATTTTTGTTCAAAGTAGGCCAAAATTCAATCTAATTCCGGTTCGGGAGAATTATCGTTCAAGAATGGCAAAAATCATTCAGGCCGTCAGGACAGCGGAAAGACCTGTTTCCCCGTTTATGTGGGGATTTTTGTGGGACGGGAGCTGTGCTTTTTGGGTGTTCCCAGAAGACGGGAAAACATGCTCTTCACATTTGAAAATCGTTTGGCGCAGATTGAAAAATCGTTCGGCTGAGATTGAAAAATCGTTTGGCGCAGAAAATTTAAGGGGAAAAATGAACGCAGAAATATGGCATGTAGACATATATTTTATTATTTTTGCAACCGAAAAAGCGATTGGGCACCATGAAAAAAAGAAGTATAGTTTTTTCCCTTTTATTTTCATTGTCTGCGGCTTGGGCTTGCGCCGGCCTTTTGGATAAGATTTCAGTGAAACCGTTTCCGTTGTTGGGGCAGTTGCCCTCCAATAAGGTCTATTGCTTGCATCAGGACCGGGAAGGCGTGCTTTGGTTGGGCACTACCGACGGACTGTGCCGTTACGACGGTTACGGGCTTCATGTCTTTCGTTCTTCTCCCATGTACCCGGCATTGTTGCCCCACAACGATATTAAGGATATTGCCGAGACGAAGGACGGAAAACTCCTTATTGGTACGCAAAAAGGGATGTGTGCGTGGGACAAGAAGGCCAATCACTTCATTTCTTTCACAGACTCTTTGTTGACAGACTATGAAATCCGCTCCATCGTGACCGATGACGAGGGGTATATCTGGGTGGGTTCTTATAAGAAACTGGTCCGGGTCAGTCCGGATTTAAAGGAAGTGGAGTCGTTCGATTCCAGCCTTCCGGTCACGAGCGTGAACATGGTCTACAAGGACCATGCCGGTACGATATGGGTAGGCTTTTGGGAAAAAGGCCTGTACCGTTACAATAGGACGATTAACCGCTTTGAGCGTATGCCCCGTTTGGGCAAGACGGACAATCCTTTCCGGCTTTGTCAGGACGAGTCCGGGACGTATTGGCTTTCCACTTGGGGTGAAGGCTTGTTCCGGATGGACTTGGATGCCGGGGCAAATGTCTGTTATGTGGGAGATGTGTTGTCCGGGGCAGAGGATAAGGACATGCAAAACCTGAAATATGCCTTTTGCCTGTATCAGGACAAGCATTGGGGATGTCTGTGGATGCTGGGGTATTACGGGCTGACGGTGGCCCGGGCAGAGAACGGTCGGTTGACCGTCATTCCTTCGGAAAAGTTGGCAGCCCAGACCAATAACCTGTTCAACCGTATTTATGGAGACCGTGACGGCAATATTTGGCTGTCTGCATCGGGGAACGGGGCTTACCAATTGGTATTCAGCGATGCGCAAATCACTAACTTGTCCTTACCCCCGTTGCAGGGTATTACCGGAGGGATAAGCCCTATCGTCCGGGGTGTTTTTAAGGATAATACAGGACTTTTCTGGATCAATTACGACCGGTTGGGGCTTGGGTGGTATAATCCGGCAGATAACTCTTTGTCTTTTTATCGTGACATGGTTCCACCGGAATTCCAGAACGATTTGGGAGATGTGTCGGCATTCTTTTCTCCTTCCTCACGAGAGGACGAGGTATGGGTCGGCGCGAAATTCTTTCATAAGATTTATGTATTTTTAACGCGGGGGGGGGGGTAAAATCCTTTACGCTTAAAAAGGTCATAGACTTAAAGGCGGCAGGCGTGGGTGTACCTTTGGCGATGAAGGAGGATACCCACGGCAATGTGTGGATTGTGACTGAATATGGTCTTGCTGTGTGCAACGGTGAAGGGGATATCCAGACGACATTGCGTGTAGACGTTCATGATATTTCGTCAATGGCGATAGACGGTTGGGGAAACCTTTGGTTGGGAACCCGTGGGCATGGGCTTTACCGTGTGGTTCCCGCATACCGGGACGGAAAGGTTGTGGAATGTGCCGTCCGGCATTTCGCGGCACGGGACGGTGGGTTGTTGTCCAATAATGTGGAGGCACTTTGTGCAGATGTGAAGCACCGGAAAGTATGGATTGGCACGATGGAGGGTAACGTGCAGGCTTGGGATGCGCAAACGAATGCCTTCAAGGACTATTCTTCTTTGTTTTATACCTATATCAATGAAACGGTCAACGACATCATGGCAGGCCAGGATGGGCATATATGGATTTCCACCGCCAAGAATGTGTTGGAGTTCAATCCGGACAACGAAGTGGTGAAATCGTATGCCGGGCTTTATAATATGGGAGTGCATTCTTTTGAACGGAATGCCTGTTCCTACCGTGACGGTATGTTTTATTACGGGCGTGACGGCGGCATAACCTGTTTCAAGGGAACTTCCAGGTTAGACGGGACGGCCTCTTCCGTGGATGTGGCGCTTACGGATGTGAAGGTGTCCGGAAAATCAATCTTGGACGGCGACTTCCCGGGAAATTGCCGGATGGATGCCTTGTCGCATCAACTCATATTAGGGGCAGATGCCCATGATATTGAAATTGATTTTTCAACGTTGAATTATTCTTCTCCCCGGCAAATATTGTATGCTTACCGGATTAAGGGCGTGAATAATGACTGGGTGTATACAGGAAACGACCTGCCCCGTGCCTACTATAATAAATTGCCCAAGGGGGAAAATGTCCTCGAACTACGGGCTACCGACAGCGAAGGCCGATGGAGTCCGAACACGGTATCCTATACTATTATACGTCAGCCTGCGTGGTATGAGACGTGGTGGGCCTACACCTTATATATATTGGCTGTGGCTGCGGCCTTGTTGGGATGTTACCGATGGGCCGTTTATCGTGTCAGGCTGCGCAATGAATTGAAAATCGTACAGATAGAAAAGGAGAAGAGTGAGGAACTGACACAAGCCAAGTTGCGTTACTTCACGAACATATCCCACGATTTCCTTACGCCTATCACCATCATATCCTGCCTGATAGATGATATGGCCATGACGTACAAGAACAAGATTCCCCAACTGGACAAGATGAGGAATAGTTTGCGGCAACTGAAACATCTCATCCAACAGGTGTTGGATTTCCGCAAGATTGAGAACGGCAAAATGAAGTTGCAGGTGTCCGAAGGGAATCTTTCTGCCTTTGTGGAAGAACTGTGCCGGATGAATTTCTCCGTGCTGATGGACAAGAAGCACTTGTATTTTGCCGTGCGGGTAGAGCAAGGTGTTGAATCGGCATATTTCGATCGGGACATATTGGAAAAAGTCTTGTATAATCTGTTGTTCAATGCCTATAAATATACTCACGAGGGCGGTGAGGTTTCAGTTTCTCTTTCCGTTATGGAGCATGATGGTGTATGTTCCGCGCTGATTCGGGTCAAGGACACGGGAGTGGGTATTCCCGTGGAGAAACAGCCTTTTGTATTCAACCGGTTCTATACCGCCGCTACCGATGCGGCCACCGAAGCCAACGGCATAGGCCTGTCTTTGGTGAAAGAACTGTTGGAAATCCACCACGCACAGATTTCCTTAAAAAGCAAGGTGGGAGAGGGAACGGAGTTTACAATCCTCTTACCCGTGGACAAGTCAGCCTATTTACCGGAAGAAATTGCTCCCCGCGAGGAAATAACTGCGGCAGAAGAACTTGAGCTGCCGCAGGAAGAGGGTGGAATTACGGGATATGCCGTACTGGAAGAAAAAGGCGGTCAAGGTGAGGTGAATGGAACCATGTTATTGGTGGATGACAATGCCGACCTTTTAGACGTGATGCACCGCGTCTTTATGTGTCGCCATAAGGTCTTGTTGGCACATGATGGGGTGGAAGCCCTGTCTGTCATCGAAGAACATGCCGTGGATGTGGTTATCAGTGATGTGATGATGCCGAATATGGATGGCCTTGAGCTTTGCCGTCGGCTGAAATCCGATATTAATACGAGCCATATACCGGTAATCTTGTTGACGGCAAAAAATGCCCCGGAAGACCGGGTGGAATGTTATAAGGCAGGGTGTGACGGTTACGTGGCCAAACCTTTTGAATTAAGGGTGCTTGAGGCACGGGTGGAAAACTTTCTGGAACATAAACGCAGTGCCCAAAGGGACTTCAGGCAGGAGGGGGAAGTGAAGACGGCCATGCTGAAGATGTCTGCCCTCGACCAGAAGTTTTTGGATAAGGTGATTTCGATTATAGAACATAATATGAAGAAAGGAATTGATGTGGATATAAATACCATTGCACGTGAAGTCGGACTGTCCAAATCTTCCTTTTACCGTAAAATAAAGCTTATTACGGATCTTTCTCCTGTGGAATTTGTGAAAAACATCCGCCTGAAACATGCTTACGAACTTTTGGAGGGCGGGGAAACCTCATTGGATGCCATCGCTTATTCCACCGGATTTTCCGGTGCGAAGTACTTGTCAACCTGTTTTAAGGAACAGTTCGGCATTACTCCCACGGAATTTCTGCGCAAGCGAGGTCTTGTGGATTGATGGCGAAGATGAAAATGGAAAAAGGATTCCACTCGGAATAAGGTTAAAATGGGTTTCATCCCTTTGTATAACCTCTTATCTTGCCTTTGATTCATAGAAAGATTCGGCTGATTTTTAAATATCAGATTATGAATGTATTATCGTTTGTTTTTGAATAAAAAACATCCATGAATGAATGATTATTGTCCTCCGGATTTGAAATTTGGTCTAAAATTGGATGAAGTTGGTTGAAAATAGTCCCGCTTTTTTTTAAGAAGCCTTTAAATTTGTGCCTTGTCAAATTAACTAAAATTATGTATGAAAAACAGGAGAAAGACAATACGTCTAATCATCTATCCGGTTTGTACGGCATGCTGCTTTTCCATGCTTTATGTAGGAAATGCGTATGGCATGAGAAACAAGTATCCCATGTCGTCAGCAGGCTCCGGGGAGCTTGTGTCGGTAGCCAAGAGAGGAAGTCTGAAAAAGGATTCTTTGCGGCAAGATAGTGCCGGTGGGCAGAAAGGATGGTTTTCCCGGTATGAGGCGCAAAAGCGGAACGCGGCGTTAGGTTCGCCTGATTCCGTGGCGATGATGGAGGTGTACCGTTCGCCCTATATTTCCCTTCAGCAAAACCTGAAAGGAAAGGTGGCCGGACTGTATGTACAGGAGCCGAGTGGGGAACCCGGAACGCAGCAAGCCATGTTCTTGCGGGGAACATCCGTCCCTTTGTTTTCTAAAGTGGATGCCATGTCCACTCAGCCGGCCGTATATATAAATGGTGTACCGGTGATAGAGAACCGAGCCTATTCTTATAGTGTGAAGAATAACGACGTGAATCCATTGGGTACGGCGACCAACCTTTTGGCCGGATTGCATTTGGCCAATATCGAGTCGATAGAAGTCGTAAAAGATCCTTATGAGTTGGCAAAATTAGGGCCGTTGGCTGCCAACGGTGCCATTTGGATCGTGACCCGTGACGGATATAAGGGAGGACCCAACGTGACAGTGGATGCCAGTCTGACGGCATCCATGGCTTCGAACGGGGATGTACGGATGACTAACGCGAACGACGAGCGGAATTTCCGTGCCGGATTTTACCCCGAAGGCACGGATTTGGACCGTTATCTTCCTGCTTATTTAAAAGACCGTACCGACCCCATGTTTTTCGGGGCGCCGGGTTGGGCTGAGGATTATTATAACACTCCCCAGTTGCAATATAACGTGAATGCTTCTGTCGGGGGAGGTAAAGGGATTGCCAATTATTTGTTTTCTGTGGGTACGGCAACCAATGAGGGGATGGCCGACAATACGGATTACTCGAAATACAATATCGATTTCTATCTGAACATGATGCCCGTAAAAGGACTGACGGTGAGCACAATCTTGCAAGCCGTTAAGGCATCGCGTTCGCGAAACAAAACCTTGCGTGACCGTTATGCAGAAATGGAGTATTTTCCGTCTTTGGCTACGCCCGTACCTCCGACGACGGAAGGGGCAGGCATCTATGACTCTTATTTGAGTGGTACGGATGACAAGAATGACAACATGGCGATAAACGGAAGCCTATCTCTGAATTATGTGTGGAAGGCTCTAAGGGCTGGCTTGTCCGTAAAATTCGACTATGAGACGGATGTCAGGAATGCGTTTTGGCCTTCTACGATGATGGAGTCCATGAGTTATGTGTCGAATTACTCCGGATACAACCGTCGTTTTATAGGAGACTTCTATTTGGGTTATGATTGGGATATGGAAAACGGCCATCGCCTTTCTTTCGACGTGAACGGCTCCATGGACCAGGACCGTTATCATTATAATTACTCCAAAGGTTATGACGGGGATGACGATAACAAGCATAGTACCAAGGGAGGAGGTTTTGAACTGTTTAATTTCTTGGATCAGGAGGAAGTGCATTTCATGAATTCATCTTTGAACATCGCTTACCGATGGAAGGATTATCTTTCTGCCGGTGTGGTATTACGTTATGACGGTGCGACGACCGTGCAATCCAATCATCGTTGGCTCTTTACTCCGGCAGCTCAGGTTCAATGGAGTATCAAGCATTCTTTATTAGAAAATGTTTCCTGGTTGTCCCGATTGGATTTATATGGTTCATGGGCACGTGTCGGGCGTTATCTTCCTTCCGACCGTTATGGGATGGGGCCGCAATATACATCAGAGAACATCGGTTGGAGCGGTTCTTGGATTCCCAGTTCTTATAACCAATATGCCACGGCTACCCGTCCTTATACGTTCGGATGGGTCGGTTTTGGCGTGAAATGGCCTTATGCGGACAAGGCAGAGGTCGGGATGCGTTCCAGTTGGTTGAAAGACCGTCTGACGTTGGATTTTGCTTTTTATTCCAATCGCGACAAGGACTTGTTGGTAAAGGTGCCGGTGGCTCATGAGTTTGGTTATACAGGGCAATATAAACAAGGTATGGAGATTACGAACCGAGGTGTGGAACTGTCTCTTACCGGAAAGTTGATTGAACAGCCTGGTGACGGGTGGCAATGGTCGGTCGGTGCCAATTTTGCTTTCAACCACAATGAATTGTCAGCCCTTCCCGGTGGGCTTCAGCAAACGGAGGTCGACGGACGGTTGTTGAGGGTAGGAGAAGCCGTAGACCGTTTTTATGTCCTGCAGAATGACGGGATTTACCAATCCGATGCAGAAGTCCCGGTGAAAGACGGGAAAAAGATGACGGTAAATGGAGTGGAAATGAAAGCCGGTGACCCGAAATGGGTAGACAGGAATGGTGATAATAAGATAACGGATGAGGACAAAGTCCTGAAAGGCCATTCTTTGCCGAAATACACCGGAGGGTTCTCGACTCAACTGAAGTTTAAACGTTTTGATTTGGGGGCTTCGTTCTTTTTTGCGGCGGGACAGTCGGCCATGAATTACAGAGCCTATCAACAGTATGATTTCACAACCCTTGACAAAGGAGATAATCTGGCAGGTGTGAAGGAAATCTTCTTCTGGCAAAGCGGTAATGTCCCGATGGATTATCCTCGTTACAATGCATTGAGTGAGGTGCATCCTTACCGGGCAGATCAGGATTTGTATTTGGAAAAGGTTTCTTACTTGAAGTTGCGGTCGGTTACCTTGGGGTATTCTGTTCCTACGCCAAAACATGATGTATATGTGTATGTGTCAGGAAACAATCTGTTTACCGTCTCGAAATTCAGTGGCGACGATCCTGAGTTAGTGGATTTCGATGGATATTATAGAGGTTACGGTATGGGCATACCGCGTTCTGTGACGTTGGGTGTCCGTTGTAGTTTTTAACCATTCAAGGAAAACAAATGAAAAAAATAGTTTTATACATGAGAGAACTCTTATGGGGAATATGTGCGTTGGTGGTTGTTTCCGGAATGTCCGCATGTTCGGATTTCCTTGAGAACGAGTCGCATCACACGTTGCCCGATGAGCATAATTGGAATACGTTGGAGGATGCCCGTGCCGGATTAATGGGTATGTATGGTTTGATGCGCGCGGCATTAGCTGATAATAACACCCATTGGGCTTGCGGAGAGTTGCGCAGCGGTGATTTTACGGCATACGGAAGAGCTGATTTGGATGCCATCATTCATAATGATTTGAACCGTAATATTCCCATGATAGATGAAATTTCGGATTGGCGGAGGTTTTATGCCGTGGTCAATTCGGCTTCCGTATTTATAGAAAATGTAGGAAACGTGTTAGGACAGGACAAAGCCTATTCCGAACAGACTTTGAAGTGGGATGTGGCGCAAGCACATGCCTTGCGCGGACTGGCCTATTTTTATATGGTACGGATTTGGGGGGATGTCCCTTTGGTCACTTATTCTTACGACAATGGCTCTTTTCCGAAAATCGGCCGTTCTTCTTCTGCCAAGGTCTTGCAATATGCCAAGAATGAGCTGTTGGCAGCAGCTGCCGAACTTCCGTTCGAGTTCGGTTCGAGCAATAATAAGTATTATTGGCAAGACCCTACCTTTTGGAGAGGCAAATTGCTCAATAAACTTTCGGTCTATGCCATTCTGGCCCATTTGTCGGCTTGGGAAGGGAACTATGCCGATACAGAGGCTTATGCCACTTACGTATTGGAAAACTATGAGGCGATAGGCATGACCGGGTCGTTACAGAATATTTTGGAAGTGGATAATATTGTGGATACGAAAGGTCTTTTCAACGCTTCGTATACTACTTATGCACCTTACCGTTTAGTGGCTTTTAATTTTATGGATAATAAAGATGTGACACAGAGCGGGCATTTGGAACAATGGACCTTGTGCGAACCTTACATCCGGAAGGTACATCCTGACTTATATGTAACGAAGGACTCTCTTTTCCGTATATATGACGATTGGAAAGACTTACGTTTTGGCATAGACACGGTTGCCGGATCGAAATACCGTTCGGCTTATATTGATATGACTTATGCAAAGCCCGTTTTCAGGAAGATTAATGTGGTGCAGAATGGAGCCGGTAAGGATGGCGATTTTGCGGTATTCGGTTCTTCCATCCTTTTGTCCCGTATGGAGGATATGCTGTTGTTGCGCGCGGAGGCTTTGGCGGTTTTGAACCGGGTGGATGATGCTGTGGAACAACTGAACCTGTTACGGGTAAAGCGTGGGCTTTCTCAAGTGTCGTTCAAGAAAAATTTCGGGGAGGACGTGAACAAGCTGATAGACAATATCTTTGCAGAACGTCGTCGGGAACTGATAGGTGAAGGGCACCGTTGGTATGATTTGATTCGTCGGCAGCGTATTCTTCAGGATGACCCGGATTTTTTAGCAAGGATGGAGAATGGAGGCATTTACTGGCCGGTATCCGAAGAGGTTATCCGGCAGAATAATTTGATTCGGCAAAATGAATATTGGAATAATTAAATTTATGGTACCATGAGACTGTTTGTTTTTAATGTATTGGTATTTGGAGCTTTGATGCTCGGATGGGTTTCTTGCCAGGAGTATGAGTCTGGCACTTATCCCTTGGAAGAATCCACGGTGCGTTATGAGGGAACGTTGTATGATTATCTTGCGGATAAGGCGGCTCATCCTGATGTAACGTATGATTCTTTGCTTTTTCTGGCAGGGCGCCTTCCTGGATTGAAAGATTCATTGCAGAAACGTAAAGAGGTAACTTTATTTGCTGTAACGGACCAATCGTTCAGATTGGCATTCGACGGTCTGAACCGGTATCGTGAAGCTTATGGGAAAGGCAAGCATTTGGGGTTGGAAGATTTGTTGATAGAACCTTTTACCGTGGTGGATACGATTGTGCACCAAGTGTCCACTGAAGATAACGATACTATTTATATTACGCGGCATTATGATTATCGCCACCAATTGGATTCCATGTTGTACTGTTACCTGTTTGATGGACGGTATTCCATGGAGGATGTGTTGAACGTAGGTGCAACGGAAGTACCCTGTATGTCGTATGGCCATTTGATGCGTATGGAAGTAGGCCGGGGAGCGGCTTCCGGTGCGGAAGAGGTCGGGACACGTTATATGCGTCTGATAGAAACGTGGGATTCCAAAGTTACATCGACTTGGGTGAAGGCCGAAGTGGAATCGTTTGATATCATGGCAAATAATGGCTGTGTTCATGTGTTGTCGGACGGCCATGAGTTTGGTTTTAATGGAATGGAACAATTATTTTATAATTATGGGAATGAAAAGACAAAGAAATAATATATGCGCTTGGTGGGCAGTGGCTATGGGAGGCTGCGTGTTGCAGTCTTGTGTGGATAACTTCTTGCCGGAGAGTCTGGACTCTTTTGACAAGGATGCTGCCTTTACGCAAACGATGTACCGTCCCGTATTAGGGCGTGACAATGTGGCATCCGACAATTTCAGTGCAGGGAATTCCACTCAGCCTCTTACATTTACGATTTCCAGGGTGGTACGCCACGATGGTAGCGAGGCTCCGGAATTGACGGATGAGTTCCCTGTGAGGGTGTGGAAATCCCCTTATTTGGGAACCGAAACTTCATTGGAGGAGATTGAGGCGAAAAGAGGATATGAGAATCGTAGCCTGTTGCAGGTGCGTAAGCATTCTGGAGAAGTCATATTATGGGCCAATGCACGTTCGTCGTTCGTCAAATGCGATCCGGATTCCGGTTACATATTTGACATCCGTGCGGTAAATTCCGGTGGTTGGAAAGAATATACGGGTTTCCGTTTAATACCCAAACGTGAACGGGATTATGAACCGACGAACATGGATGAACTGACGGGAGTCATCACGGAGGACTTTGTACATCCTCTTTCAGTGCAAGGAATGTATAAGGAGGGTACAAGTGGTTTCTTCGGTGTGATGAATGAAGAAGACATCAAGGTCTATTTTCGCGAAAATCTGGAGAATACGTCTAAGGACAATACGTTGACTTTTCGTTTCATGACAAAGGATTACGAACCGATTTCTCCCCGGAAATTCTCTAAGACAGATTGGACGAATTTGCTTCATGGCTTCGATATGGAAATGACGGACGATTATGTACGTTACAAGGTGGCGTATCCGATTCCTTTGAATGAATTGCCAACTCGTTATACGAATAAAGAAGGTGACAAGGCCCATGTGGTTTTTGCTTATGACCGATTGATGAGAGGAACTTATCGTGTAAGGGCATCCATGGCCTTTGATTTTGCCATTTATAAAGAAGGACATTGGGATATCATCTTTGTGTTTTCTGGGGGTAATCCTGAGTTCAGGGATAATTATTAATCTTATAATGAAGTTGAAAAATGAAGAAACTAAATATCATGGCTTTGATTTGCCTGTTTTCCTTATTCGTGAACCGGGTTTACGGGCAGGTCGTGGAGGTTTCCGGACATGTATACGAGAGGTTGGCCGAGAGTAGTGAACCTATTCCCGGCGTGACGGTCATGGTCCGTGGTGAAAAGGGCGAGAAGGGAAATGGTGCATTAACCAAAATGGACGGAAGCTTCAGGTTGAAGGCAGACCGTAATGCTACTCTCATATTTTCTTATATGGGTTTCCGGACGGTGGAAATGAAAGTGGCGAAAGCCAAAAAGGACATGGACGTATTTATGGAAGAGAGCGTGAATGCGATGGACGAGACGGTGGTGGTGGCTTACCAGTCACAGAGTCGGGCTGACGTGGGAGCTTCCGTAACGGTCGTGAATACAAAAGATTTGCCACCGGCTCCGGTTTCCAATGTCATGGAGCTGCTGCAAGGGCGGGTAGCCGGTTTGAACGTACAGCAGAACAATGGCGCGCCAGGTTCAATCGGAACTTATACCATCCGGGGTATATCTGATATTTCAATTCAGGGTGTAGGTGAAGGAGATGACCAACAATATATTTTGGGTTCTTCCGCTCCCCTATTTGTTATTGATGGAATTCCGCAAGAAGATGTAGGTGATTTTGATGCTAATGGATTATTGTCAGGTTCTGGGGTCAGCCCGTTGTCAAGTCTGCCTTTCGAGGATATAGAGGACATAACAGTATTGAAGGACGCGGCAGCCACGGCACAGTATGGCTCACGTGGTGCATACGGTGTGATTTTGATTCGCACCAAACGTGGAAATTCAGCCAAACCCCAGATTGATTTTTCAATGGATATGAAAGTGAATATTCCTCCGCGTCTTCGGGATGTGTTGGTGGGACGGGCAGAACGAATGTCCCGTATCGACCAAATTCTACAAAACGACACGTCGCGTTGGAATGGTTATTATGATGTGAACGGGAATCAGGCTTTGACAGACAGTTTGAATCCTTATTACAATAACAATACGGACTGGCAGGGGAATTATTATCGTCGCACGGTAAACCAGACCTACAACTTGTCGGTAAAAGGTGGAAGTACGAAATTCAATTATAAGATAAACGGAAACTATTATTCGGAAGAAGGTATCATTACCAATACGGACTTCAACCGTTACGGAATCCGTACCAATATGGGATATGCGCCGACAGAGAAGTTCAATTTGTATGTCGGGGTCAATGCCACGTTGGGTATTACGGGATCTGGAAGTGGAAACGCGCTGCAGCAGACCGGTGTGGCCAGTGGAGCTTCTGCTTCTTCCTTGCTGCCTCCTCCGTCCATATATAGTGCTTCGAATGCAGCTTTGGGAGCCTTGATGGTGGAACAAAATACGACAAGTGTTTCGTACGATGCCAATATAAACATGAATTATCAGTTGCCGTGGAATATCCGGTGGAATGTTACGGCCGGGTATATTTATAACAATACGGAAAATGAGAAGTTCACCCCCGGTATGTTGAACAGCAATCAAGCACAACTTTACGGATTGAGCAAATATAGCGACAGGCTTTATGGGCGTACCAGTTTGTCTTATTCTGGTTCGACGGGGATTCTTAAATACGGCCTCACCGTGACGGGAGAAATCAGTTCCAATAGAAGTAACGGGAATGAAATCAGACAGACCGGACTGGTCAATGATTATTTATGGGGGCCGCTTGGTTATGCTTCTTCATGGGCAGAGGCTGTGACTTCGGAGGAAGATAATACCGTGTCTTTCAATATTGCTCCGACTATAGGATTTAAAAATCCCACAGGAGGAAAAGATAAGTATGTGATTACGCCGACCATACGTCCTGAAGCCAATTCAGCTTACGGCCGGGGCGTGAAATGGGTCGTCAATCCCGGTGTGAGCGTGCGTTGGAACTTCGATGAGGAGAAATTCTTTAAAAAACTGAATTGGAATTGGGTGGATTATTCTGCCATCCGGGCATCATGGGGTAGGGTAGTCAAATATAAGGCTACGAAATATGACGTGTGGGGAAACTACTTGTTAGGAAGCGATACTTATAATGGTAATACCGTGATTCCCATTGATTTCAAGAATATGCCGAATAATAATATAGACCCGATTACAACAACGCAATGGAATGTGGGTTTGGATTTCGGATTATGGAACAATCGTTTGTCTTTTCAGGGAGATTGGTATTATAAGCAAGTGGACAATCAGTTGAGTTCGATTGAACTGGCCGACCATAACGGTTTTGATATGGTGCCTACTACTGAGGTGAGTTTGGTCAATTATGGTATGGAGTTGGCTTTGGTGGTTCGTCCTTTCCGTCCTAAAAGCAACTGGAGCATGGACATCATGACGAACTTTACGATTAATCGGGACGTGATGACAAAGTTGCCGGACGAAGCCCGTATGATTATCAATTCTAACGCGGAGGTTGTGAATAAGTTGGGTTCGAATGCCATGTCTAATTTCTTATACGTATATAAAGGTGTGTATGCCACAGACGAAGATGTGCCGGTCGATCCTGCCACGGGACTTCGTTTGAGAGTCGGAGGTGAAGGTGTTTCGGCCGACAATCCGAATGCGTATTTCAAGGCTGGTGATCCTATTTGGGCTGATTTGAACGGGGATTATGTGATAGATGAGAAAGATAAAGCGATTGTCGGCAATTCCCAACCGCGTGTTATCGGAGGTCTTTCTGTGAATCTGCGTTACAAGAATCTGGCTCTGTTTACCAGTTGCTCGTTCACGCTTCGTCGTGACATTGTAAATCAGGTATTGGCTAATAATTTCGCATCTTTGAATGACCCGAATATAGAAGGTCGGGATGGGATGTATAAGAATGCGGCACTGACTCCTATCAGTGCGTATGATTTTTGGACTCCGACCAATACGCATGCGGATTATCCCAATCCATACGATTACCAGCACAGTAGCGTGATAAAGCCGTTCCGTGCCGACCAGACATTGTTTTTGGAAGATGGTTCGTATTTTAAGATTAATGCCATAACCTTATCTTACACGTTGCCTAAGAAGTGGACGGACTTTATCCGCATCCGCCATGCCAGCATCCGGATGAGTTTGAACAACCTTTACACTTTTACGAAATATTCAGGAATCAATCCGGAGAATGTAAGTTCTATCGGTTGGGACCAGTCGGGAGGTTATCCCAATGCCCGGACTTTCTCCATGGGTTTGACTATCGGTTTATGATAATGAATAAAAATGAATATGAGACGATTATTTAAAATGAAATATATAATAGCAGTGGCTTCCCTGTCTTCTTGTTTGTTGGGGAGCTGTGGACTGATGGATACGACGAGTGAGGAACACCTGTCAGGAGATGAAATGTGGGATGAAGCATCCGTGCAATCCGTAGAAGGGTTTGTGAACAGCATCTATACGGAGTTCCGTGCCGCTACGATGCAAAAATCCTGTTATATCCTTTACTCTGGGGACTTGCGTTGTGCTCCGTTAGAGACGGATGGGAATTTAGATTATGTTAAGGATTTGGTGTCTAATGATTTGAATGGGCTTAGGGAGCATTATCCGAATGATGATAATGAGCGGGCTGAGGCTATCATGCAATGGAAGAACTTTTATAAAGTTATCCAGTCTGCCAATATCCTTTTGAAAGAGATTGACCGTACGAGTGTCTCGGAAAACGAAAAGAAGGCGTATAAGGCTGAGGCTGTTTTCATGCGTGGTTTGGCCTATTTCTTCTTAGTGCGTAATTTCGGAGATGTGCCTTATTATACGGATGCCTATCATCAAGAGCCTTTGCCGCGGACCAATATGGTAACGGTGCTGAAGAACATTGCTGCGGATTTGAACCAGATTTTAGTGGATGATCCGGATGTAACCTGTTTGCCCTGGACACAATACTCCTCTGACAAAAAAGCCATACGGGCTTCAAGAGGGGCTGTTTTGGCCCTATTGATGCATGTGAACATGTGGTTGGCTGGTTTTGATGAGTCGCAGAAGAACGCTTATTACGAGGCTGTGGTGGATTATGGGGAGCAATTGGTGGAAAAAAGCGGTGAGGCTTACACGTTGTTGCCTTTAAGTCAGACGGCTACGTTGTTCCGTGGGGGAAGCAATGAAGGTATTTTCGAGATTGTGCAGAATCTGAGTTACATTAACGGGAATGAGGTTTTTAACCAAAATGCCATTTATTCCAACGAAGTCATGTATTCTGTATTTGATCTCCGTAGTCAACCATACGTTCAGTACACTTATGATTTCCTGACCCGGATTTATCCTCCTTCTGAACCGGACGAGCGTGTGACGTATTGGTTTAATGAGAATATTTACTCTACCATGGGCACAGACCCTAAAGAAGTGAAGAAATTTGAGCATGTGGATTTGTATGATGGAAAGAGCGTGACCTCTAATTCGGGTAATCAGATTGTGTTCCGTTTGGCAGATGCCATCTTGTTGTATGCAGAAGCTTTGGCGGAATTAGGTACGGATGATGGAAAAGCCTGCGGTTTGCTCAACCGGATTCGTGCACGTGCCGGTGCTTCTACTTTGTCGCTGTCCGGAAGCGAATTAAAAGATGCCATTTATTGGGAACGTGTACGTGAATTAATGGGTGAGGGGCATTATTTCTATGATTTGGTGCGGACTGGAAAGGTTTATAACAATCAATATTGTTATCATCCCATGACCAAGAGTGAATTCCGTGAAGGGGCTTGGACGTGGCCTATCAGTAGGAAAGCACAAGAGAATAACACGTTGATTACGTTGAATAATTATTGGGAATAAAATGTTGTACTTTAAACTATTATTTATGAGATATTCACTTAGAAATTTTCTGATTTGGTTTGGGGCTGTCGTGCTCTCTTTTTCTGCCATAGGTTGCCAGAATGACGATTATTTGGAAGATGGGGGCAAACACAATCCGTATTATAACGGTACGGTATTGGATTATTTGGAACAGCATCCCGACAAGCATTATTTTTCGGACTTGGTCGAAATGATCCATTATGCCGGAATGGATTCCGTGTTCCAAAATGGTGAAATAACCTTTTTTGCCCCGACAGACTGGTCTATCAGTTTTTCGGTCGATTATCTGAGTAGAAAGTTGTATTTCACGATGGGAGAAGACAGCGTGAAAGATTTGCGGCAGATTAGACCGGAAGTATGGAAAGAGTTCCTGTCCATGTATGTCATTCCCGGGAAATACTGTTTGAAAGATATCCCCCAGTTGGATACAGCAGCCGTTTCAGCTTATCCGGGTGGAGCTTATTACTCGTTGGCAGGTAAGCCTATGAACATGGGAGTCGTGTACTATGATGCCTCTGGAGTGAAATATGCCGGTCCACGCCAGATACTTTATTCTTATGTGAACGATTTTGCCAGTATGGATATGATTAATGCTTATGTGGCTTCGTGTGACATTCAGCCCTTTAACGGCGTGGTTCATGTCATAAGGTTTACGAACCATAATTTTGGTTTCGACCGCGATGTCTTTGCGCAGAAAGCGATTGGGGCAGGTATTTTGCCTTTGGAGGAAGTCAAGCGCAGGGAAAAGGAATGTCTTATTCGGAAGAAAGAGGAGGATAGGTTATGAAATTGGTTATGAAATATGGCATGGGCTTATATGGGGTTTTATGCTTGCTGACCGGTTTTTCCGGTTGTGAAGAACTGGATCATTCCATTTCGGAAGATCCTTATGGAGGTGGAAAAGTGCAGTTCGACCTCAGGTTGCTGAGTGAAGATCCGGTTCCGGCCAAGGGATATCCTGGAGATACGGTAGTGTTTAAGGCCGATGGGTTATTGAACTATTGTGTGCCGGAAAAGGGAGAATATGCTTTTAAATTCTATTTGGGGGAACAGGAAACCAAAATATTGGCAGCCACCGATACGACGTTGACGGTTAGGGTTCCCGATGAGTGCGTGTCGAGCAATACTTATCTGGTGATGGAAAACCAAGTGTTTTACGGCCCTTATTTTCCCATAGAAGGCAATATCTCGGTAGATAAGTCGTGGGATTTGTCTGCGAAAGTGGTGGATGGGATAGTGTATGGTTCGGTGAGCCAATATGGCAAGCCTCAAAACAACTATCTGGTAGGAGGATTCCAGCATTTGGCCCAATATGAACATTGGTGCATCGGGCATGTGAATTCCAAAGGTGTAGTGACCCGTTGGAGTTCTTCCGATTTTGGTACGGACTATGGCGTGAAACCTTCCTCCTTTGAAGGGGATACCCCTCCGTACATTAATTCCATATCTGCTTTTGAAGACGGGCGTATGTTGGTATCCGGTATGTTCTCTGCTTTTGAAGTGTATAATCCTAAAAATGGTGGATTGTATGATTTGAAAGATAGGGTATATGTTAACAATATCATGGTGTTGCGTTCCAATGCCCATCCCGACACCACGCAGCAATATGTATTCGAGGATGCTGGAAAAGAGAGCAATGGCAAGCCTATCCGTTATTCGTTTAGCAAACTGAATGGCGGAAGTCTGCAACCCATTGTACGTTCGTTTGTGACTTCCGGTCAGAAGATAGTGGCGGTGGGTAATCTTACGCAGTACGTATGTAATGAATATGCGTCTTCTTATGTCGATAGCAAACAGCGTATTTCACCGGTCGCATCGGCATTCCGCATGGATGACTGTGGAGTGTTGGACTCCACTTATCGTTTGGTGGATAAGGTTGGGCACTATTCCGGCGCGGGGGGTGGAATCATAGCAGATGCGTGCATGGATAAGGACGATGGAGTGGTTTTGGTTGGTTCTTTTACTTCATTCGACGGTGTTCCCGTGCCGGGAATGGTCCGTTTGGATGCGGGTGGAAATGTGGACCATGCTTTCTTGGAGAATTTGGGTGCGGGACCGGATGGTAATGTTACCATGGTGCGTTATAACAAGGCTTTGGATAAAATGATGGTGGTTGGAGGTTTCGAACATGTCAACGGGCAGCCTCGTCAGCAAATGGCCATGTTGAACCCTGACGGGACATTGGATGAAACGTTTGTACCTCGTGAGATAGGGGGCGGTACGGTTAATTTTGCCCAGTTGATAGACAAGGAAAAGGTGATTGTGTCCGGAACGTTCTCTACTTATGGAGGTGTGCCGAGATTGGGATTCCTCATTCTGGAAATGGACGGTATGGCGCAACAGAAATTCAATGTGCCCGGGACTTTTAACGGCCAACTTTATCATGTGGCCGAAACGGAAACGACTTTGGGCTCTTATGGACTGTTGTTGATGGGAAGTTTTGACCGTTTCAATGGCCAGAAAGCCAATAACGTCTTGATGTTGGAAGTGAACTTGGATCATTAATGTAAAAAAGAAGAAAGATGAGAAACATTTTGATAAGAACCATTTGGAAATTGGCTGTCTTTTGTGGCATGGGTGCTACGTTATGTGCCTGTAACGATGACTTGGTGGATGGTTTGCGGACGGATTATCCGAATGAGGATTTCGCTTACCATAAGAAACATGTGCTTTGGATTGTGGTGGACGGGGCGAGCGGTACGGCCGTAAGGGAGGCAAATAATGACAGAAAGGTGATGACGCTGAAAGGCATGATGGAAAAGGCATTGTATACGTTTGACGGTTTGGCTGATACCCGTTCCGATACGTTGGTCGGAAGTCGTCTGGGATGGGATAATCTGCTGACAGGAATGTTGGAGCGCTCTTCCGATACGCCTTCGGTTTTGGAACGCCTTAAAGGACTTGACGGTGAAAGCCGTATTGCGGTATTGGCATCTGAACGTGAGTTTTCCGACTTATGCAAGGATGAGGCCGATACGATTTGTTGGGGTACGGATGAGCAAATCACGGAAGATGCTGAGGCAATATTGTCGGCTACGGGCGAGGTACCCTCATTGACCATTATAGAATACAATGGAGTGCAGCAGGCAGGATTGGAAGCCGGTTTCATTGTTCCTGAAGGCGAGCGTGCCGGGTGGCCTACGGATGAAGTCATAGTCGCTCTTTCCGAAACGGATCAACGTATAGGACGGGTCATGGCGGCTTTGCAAGCACGTCCGGATTATGCTGCCGAGGATTGGTTGGTGGTAGTAACGTCCAATTATGGAGGTGTCACGGACAATACGGGCGAAAGTGTGTATGAGATGAAAGACCGCAACACATTTACCTTGATGTATAATGAACGTTTCGGTGAAGAGCGCATTTTGGCTCCTTCTTCGGATGAGGGATTGGTATATAAGTATTTCACTCCGGCCTATTCCGGAACGGGGGCTACCGATTATGCCAAAGTCAATGACCCGTCTTTGTTCGATTTCAAATTGCCGGCAGAGGGGGAAGACACCACATCTTATACCGTCCAATTCATGGTCTGCTATCCCAATGGAGGAGAGAACTGGTTGGATTTTGTGTCTAAGGCCATCCAAACAGAACCCCGAGGGGGGGAAGGTTGGGAAACCGGAGCGGAATATTTCAGGCTTTTGTCCAGGTTCGATGGAAAACGGATTTGGACGATTCAAGACCAGGCTTCGGTGTTGAACGATAAAAAATGGCATGTATTGACGGTAGTTTTTGATTATAAGAAACAACAGTTCCGTCAATATACAGACGGGCATTTGGATCTTCATGGGAATGCAGAGTTTGAACCTTTGACCGTGGATGTTTCTACAGGAGACAAAGTTCCCCTTACCATTGGGCAGATATTCCGTTCAAATACTTCCACGACAGTACAGATTTATGTGACCAATGTGCAAGTCTACGATGTGGCATTGCCGGCTGATTTCATAGCTGAGAATTATAAACTGTCGGGATTGGATGAACTGGGAAAAGATTATCCTTATTGGGATAATTTGATTGGTTACTGGCCTTGCGACCGGGAAGAGGATTATGAAGGGGAGGTGTTGCCTGACTATTCCCAATATGGTTCCATTTATGGTGGACCGAATGCAGGGAAATCGGATATGACACTTTCTTCCAATGTTTTGTGGCAACAGGGCATGTCGGAAGAGACCAATGTCAAACCGCCTTATAGCAAGACCTATTTCCAAACGTCCATTAATCTGGTCGATATACCGTTCCAAACTTTCCAATGGTTGGGATTTACCGTGCCTGATGCATGGGGATGGACGGGGATTGGGCGTACGCTTCCCTATAAGGATTTAACAACGAACGATTAAAGCATAAGGAATATGAGATATTTAGTGAACTATATAATAGTGGCTTTCTTGGGGATGTCTTTTTTGTTCTCAGGGTGTGAAGCCAGTGACTTCGAGTTTGATAGCGGGTGGGATGATAATGCGGCGGATTCCTCCCGTGTGACAGTGGATACGGTGCAGGGCATCGATGTGAGCATGTACGAGAAAGCCCGTTTGTTTCCGGGATTGGTGGACACGGCTTCAGAACGTCGTATCGCAGATACTGTGGTTTATTTGGATTTATCCCGTAAATATATCCAGTTGGGGATTATGCAAGAAGGCCCACAATCCATTTATAGCAGTGGGTTGTATGCGGGTGCAGGGGAATTGGTGACGGTTTATGTGCCGGATAATGTTTGGGGACTGACCGTCCAAGTGGGTATGCACACGGAAGACTTGACGAATGACAATATCGGCTTGCGTGAACCTATTGCCTATTATCGGAAAGCGTTGTATCCCGGAAAGAATACCGTACGCTTCTCGTTGGGAGGTTATCTTTGGGTGTTGCGCGATCAGGATGTAGAAGGGGATGCTGATGTCCCGTTGACATTCTGCAATGTGTATGCGGCTCCGGATTTTGTCTTGGGGAAAACCGACGTGCGTGAGTGGGAACGGAAAGTGAAAGCTACGACAGTCCCTTGGTTGGAATTGAGAGGAAAAAACGTGGCGTTCTCCGTAGAGCGAAGCCAGTTGGACTTGTATTTCTCCCAACGTCCTGATTTTGCGATGGAAATGGAGGCATGTTTGGCTACGTGGGATGAAATGTTGGAGACGATTTATCGTACCCAAGGCTTTGACAAAGAATCCGATGCGGCAAATCCACAACCCATGTTTCCCAACCGTTTTGTCTTTGATGTCCAATTGCGGGAAAACAAATCGAGGCGTTCCGATAACGAACAGGGGATGATGTTGGTACGTACGGCCAGTCTTTATGATGACCTGTTGAATATTGACTCTGTGGCTGATTTGCATTTTATCAATGTGTATTCCATGGTGGCGGAAAAGTATAGTTATTTTTATAATGGAGTGACGGGATGGGAGGATGAATATTTTTATGTGCCTCTGTATCGGATGAATGAGAGGAACAAGGAGATTGGTTTGGAACAAGAATTATCGGACATGGGGATAGATTTTAAGTCTACAGTTCCGGTTGCTTTGTCCTATGCAGAGGCGGATACTTCCAAGTGGATGTCATCGGATTTGTATACGGCTAAAGAAGAGGCGAACCGAAAAAAGTCCCTATATCTTTTACCGCGTGTCCAAATTGCCGAATATGAAAACCATTATCAGGATAAACCGAAATGGGACATCTATGATAAATTAAGCCATGACAGAAGAGCCGGAAACGACTATGAGGGTTTCTTCAGGGAACTTTGCGACCGTTATCAGGTGGATTTTACTCCTTTCTATGAACATTGGGGCATGTCTGTTTCCGGATCGGAGCGTGAATATGCTTCACGCTATCCTCTATTGGACAAGCAAATCTGGAAAATAAACCCGTTGGCGGAGGATCCGTTTGAGGATGTGGAGCAATATGAAACCTCGTCTTTCCGTTACCGTGCCAACCGTAGCGCATGGAAGATTGCGGCTTGGGACAGCGAAGGGCGTGAAAACGAGGACAAGGAGTATAAATCTGAGTCGGATTGGAAGACTGCGGACAATCTTCTGGATGGCGATCCCTACTCTTACTGGAGCTCTTACCTTTCCCCTTGGAGTGGAGGGTATCAGGATTCTCCGAGCGAACTTCCATATTATGTGGTCATCGACATGGGAAAGGAGCAGGTGATGGATGGTTTTTATTATGCGAATGGGGACGCACGCTGTATTTCCGGATTTACGTTGCAGACGACTGATGCTTCAGGCTTCGGTTTGGAACAGCATGGCGAACAGGAATGGAGCACCGTGTATGTTTTGGAACAGACCGTGGACGGTTTGTTGAAAAACGAGCAGTTCATAGATTTCCCGCAGCCTGTCACGGCACGTTACCTGCGTTTGGTGTTCGACAAGCCCAATTTGTTCATACCGAATGAAGGTGATGAAGAGAATTTTGAAAACTTCCATAAGGACAGGCAACAAATGTTTTCGGAGTTTGGGACATTTTTTTATAAACGATAAAACAATTTGAAATATGGATATAATGAACCGATTCAAATACGTATTGGTGTTGCTGTGCGGGTTGTACGTTTCGTGCACGAAGTATGATACACCTGAGTCGATTGCCGGAGGGATAGAAGACACGGCGGCATCCAAAAAAAGTGTGAAACGTTACGTGCTTTGGCTCAACATAGACGGGGCTGTGGGTTCTGTGGTGAAGCAGGAGGTGGAGAAAGGAACCCTCCCGGCCATGCAGAAGATGCTTGGGCATAGCAAGTATGTTTGGACGGGGGTCGCCGATGACCACGCCTTGCTGACGGAAGGGCGTGAGTCGTATGATGAGGAAGATCCTTTGACTTGGGCCACTATGCTTACAGGTATCAATTCCCGTATGCACCGTATCAAAGATTATTCTTATACTCCTGATTTCATGATAGGGGATGCGGCGGTTACTTATGCCAAGACTCTCGTGCAGTATGTGTCGGATAAGGAGCCGAACTTATTGATGTCGTGCATTTCTCCCTGGCCCAACTTAAACCGTTATGTCGGCGCGATGCAATCCGTGATTACCACTTCTTCGGATGAAGAAACGTTGGAGGTGTTGCAGAGGCAACTTGAAAAGGGAGATAACCAGTTGACATTGGCTGCCTTTAAAGGAGTGTTGGAGGCTGGAAAATCAGGAGGATTCGTGGCTGAAAATGCATCATACCTGAATGCCTTGAAGTTGGTAGATACGGGTTTGGGACGATTGTTGGCCACGATTGAGGCTCGCGAAGATGCTTATTATGAAGACTGGTTGGTGTGCGTGACATCGAACCACGGGGGGACGCCTGACGGTCGCTACGGCGGCAACACAGATCCGGAACGGGATATTTTCGGCATATTCTATTATCCTCATTATACTTCGTACGAGATGAAAGGGGAGGTTTTTTATGCAGCCCGTTTTTCTGCATCGGAATGGGCTACGGCAGAGGACACTACGGCATTGTATGGAATAGGGAATAAGAAACAACTTTCCATAGAAATGAATATGCGTAATACTCCTACGGAACAACAAACCTATAATGGCCCGAACTGGACTTATCTGGTTGGAAAAGGCCAATGGGGGATGTTCCGTCAACGTGATGTCGTGAAATTAAGGGTTACGGGTAATGGAACGTTGGAAGAGGGCATTACGGCTTGCAATGACGATCGGTGGCATTCTCTTTATTTGGGGATGGGACCGAACTCTGGTGCCGGTAGAATGTTTTTGGTTTCTTATGATGGGCGTAGGCAAAAATACGAAGAAACGTCGGCTATGGGAGTTGAGGATGATTCGACAGCTGTTGTGATAGGACGTGGAAATTGGGCATGGGATGATGGTTATGATGGGAATACCTCATCCACGTTAAGCCCTTATTATGTGGCTTCCTTGCGCTTGTGGGATACTCAATTGGAAGACGTGGAAGTAGATGAATTGGCAAGTCTGTTGGATGTGCCTGCCGATTTTTCAGCTCGTACTCATTTGATTGGGGAATGGCGTTTTTCTCCGGAAGAACTGGAAAATGATTCTGTAATACCCAATAGGGTGGAAGGGATGCCCGACTTTGTTTTTAAGACCCCTCCTGTTTTTGTGAGGATGGCCAATACATTGCCTAAGAAATTAGCTTCAGGAGATTTGGCGATGGAAAACATCTTGATTGCACCTCAGGTTATTTATTGGCTGTGCGGTGCTGATGCTGTGGGGGACGAGTTGGACGGGCATTGCTTCTTGTCATCTTATATGATGGAAGAACAATGGCGTGACCAATAAATCATAAGGCGGAAAGGGTGAACACCACACCCTTTCCGTTTTTTTAAATTAGTTAAGGAAGATGGACATGATGGAAAAAAATATTTTATTGCTTTTGGGCATATTCTTATTTTGTGGGTGCGGCAGTTCAAGAAAGGTCTTGAAAGAATATCGGGCGCAAAAGCGACACTATTATCTGGTGCAGGGATACCGCCCTGTGGCCTTGTCGGATAAGAAGACAGGGGCCGAGAATCCATTCCCCTTGTCTGCATACGAGAAGGAGAAACTTTTAGACAGTGTGGCGTACGTCTGCCGGACGTATTTGGAGAAATATCCCGACCATAATCTCGACACTTGGTCCAAGCCGGATTGTGAGGCTTATCTCCGTGCCAAGTCCACCCAAATCATTCTCCAGTTCCAACCGGATTATTACCGGGCTTATGCCGTGCCTGAGATTCGGCGTTTCAGGAATTTGTATGGTGTGCCTTATTATACATTAACCTATTATTATGATCCTTCCATGGAAGAATATGGAATGGGTAGAGGAACACGTGTGGTTCCGGGGCTTATTGTGGTATCCGTCAATATTGGGAATGCGCAGGCTTCCGGGTTCTATCTGCCGATTTTGGGAAACTTGGGCTATGGTTTCCATGCGCCTGATTATGAGGACGGGTTGTTGGAAGATTGGATACCTTATCCCTATATGATTTGGAATATGAATGATGGTCGGAAGTGACAGAATAATAAGGGGAATTTAAAAATAGTTGGAATATGATGAATACAAGATTTTATTTGTTAATAGCGTGTGTAGCTCTGATATTTGTTTCGTGCGCACGGAAGCCTCTATCTGTACAAGGGCATTATTACGCCATGGAGGGGTACCGTCCGGTGGTTTTGCCGGGTACTAAGACGGTGGCCGAGAATCCATTCCCCTTGTCTGCATACGAGAAGGAGAAACTTTTAGACAGTGTGGCGTACGTCTGCCGGACGTATTTGGAGAAATATCCCGACCATAATCTCGACACTTGGTCCAAGTCGGATTGTGAGGCTTATCTCCGTGCCAAGTCCACTCAAATCATTCTCCAGTTCCAACCGGATTATTACCGGGCTTATGCTGTGCCTGAGATTCGGCGATATGCACATGACTTTATGGGGCCTTATTTCCTCTTGACTTATTATTATGACCGCACGAAAGAGTCGAACGGAAGTCCGTTGGACTTGAAATTCAAAGCGGAGTTGGTTCATGTGGCGATTAATGCAGGGGATGCTCAGGGGCGTTATCTCTCTTTGCCCATACTTAATGTGGATGATGGAAGTGCCGGGAGCGTGGATAATATCCGTATCGGTTTATATGTGGATAGGAAGTGGATTCCTTACCCCTATATGATTTGGAACAAGGATTTCGATTGGGACAGCATAGTCTTGTTTGAATGAGTATCCTCCATTATGGTTCGTCTATACACCAAGGGATTTTCAGAAAAATGGGTTCATCTTTCAGGATGGATTTCAAGTGTTTGTATTCCAACGTGTTTGGCGACTGAAGGATATAATTCCATCTTTCAGCTTTTTGTCAGGTTGTGGCATGTATCCGTCCTGCCGTAAGTGGTGAAATCGTTTGGCGCAGAACGGAAAATCAGTCTCAGGAGAATGAAAAATCGTTTGGCGCAGAAAAAAAGATGTCCTGAAGAAGGGCTTTTCCAACCTCCCTGTAGGGGTGGGGCTTTTCAGCCTGAAACATCGCCTATTCATCTTTCAGGGCTTAAACGGTTAATTACAAATATTTTATTGGGATTCCTGAAAGATGAAACATGTTTTGGAAAACTTTTTGGAGGTGTGGGGCCGACGGAGAAGCTGACGGGGCCGACGGAGAAGCTGACGGGGGCGGCATGGAGCAGGGAGTCTTGCAGCGGTTTTTACCGGGTATGCCTGTCTGAACGAAAATGGGCAAAAGTGAATCAATTTCGGCATCAAGTGTGATTTCCACATTTATGCCATATAATTGAATGAAAAATGGAACGGTTTTAGGGCGGTGTTCGGTATCTTTGCCGATGTGGAATCATATAATCATATAAATATTATCAATCATGGGAAATTTATTGCAGAAGAAGAGAAAGTGTTCGGTGGTGTGGGCTTTGTTGCTCTCTTGTTTTTTAGGGGCATCCCATGCCGGGGCAAAAGGGCGTTATGAGGTGTTCAAGGACAAAGTGCCGACAGGGGCGCAGGTTTCCGAACCCAAGGCTGTCCGGGAAGGAGGATGCCGGGAAGGGAGTACGCATTATATTTATGTGCAGCCCTCCGAAACTCCTACACGGATTAGCGGACTGTCCATTCCTATCCGCGAGAATCCCGGTCCGGGGCAATACCGTTATATCACGTTTTCTTGGATTAAATGGGGCGGGGAGGAAATCGGACTGAAATTGGGCGCGAAAAACGCGAAAGGACGTGCGCCGGGGAAGAAATACAATTATACTTATATGGCCGGCCCGGGAAAGGAACTGTCGGGCCTGAAGGTGGACAACAAAGTGACCGGTGGTTGGACGGTTGTGACCCGGGACTTATGGAAGGACTTTGGCGATTTTACACTGACCGACATATCCTTCCTTTGCCCGACCCGTCGGGATGCCGGTTTCGACAACATCATTTTAGGGGCTACCCAAGACGATTTTGCGGATGTGGCTCCCAAGATTCTGCCGGGAAAGGTGGCGGCCGTAGAGGAGATAGACGATGCGGCAATGGATTCTGTGGCTTTGGAGGATGTGCCCGTTGAAACGGACGAAGAGGCGGAGCAGCAGGTACAGATAGACTGGGCGGCCCAGATTAAGGCCGGAGGTTTCATCATGTATCCTCTTTATTTATTGGGCATTTTGGCGTTGGTCATTACGATTCAGCGTTTCTTTACTTCCACTCGCGGGCGTTTGGCACCGAAAGGCCTGGCCGAGAAGGTTTGTGCATGCATCGAGAAGCAAGATTACGACGCGGCTGTAGCCCTTTGCCGGAAGAAGCCTTCCACTTTAGGTAATGCCCTTGGCTTTATAGTAGAGCATCGTGATGCAGACTGGGAAGCAGTGTGCCAGACGGCCGGTGACATGGCGGCCCGTGACATCCGTGGCCATTTGTCACGCATTTATCCTCTTTCCGTCATTTCTTCCCTGTCTCCCCTTTTAGGGTTGTTCGGCACGATTGTGGGCATGATCGAGGCGTTCGGCCTTGTGGCTTTGTTCGGCGACGAGGGGGGAGCCTCCATCTTGTCCGACTCCATTTCCAAGGCGTTGATTACGACGGCTGCCGGTTTGATAGTGGCCATGCCTTCCATTGCCGTATATTTCATACTCAAAAGCCGGATATCCAATTTGGGGGCACAAATCGAGACGGGCGTGGAACAAGTGGTGAATACGATTTATTTGAATAAGAAAACCGTGTGAGCATGAGACTGCCTTTGGATGAAGACGAGAAGGTGGACATCCAGATGTCACCTTTGATAGACTGCGTGTTCCTGTTGCTGATTTTTTTCCTGGTCACGACCATGATGAAGAAATGGGAGATGCAGATACCGCTGTCGTTGCCTACGATGACTTCCAGTTTGTCTACGACCCGTTCGGGTGAAAATACCGTGATTATAGCCGTGGACGAGGACAAGCAGGTCTATGAGGTGGCGAACCATGACGCCTATACCGGGGAGAACGATTATCTGCCCATCGGGGATTTGGATGCTTATCTGAATGCTTTGCGTGAGAAGGTGGGGACGGATGTGGCCATAGAGGTGGCGGCTTACCGGTCGGTCTCGGTCAATACGGTAATAGAGATTTTCGATCAATGTCAGTTGGAAGGATTCACGCATACGCGGGTCCGTTTAGGAGGAAAGCCTTATGAAACTACCTTTGGGAAATAACGAAGAGGAGCCTGAAGTCTCCATGTCTCCATTGATAGACTGTGTGTTCCTGTTGCTTATCTTTTTCTTGGTGTCTACTATGACCAAGGTCAAGAACAGGGATATTCCGGTGGACTTGCCGGCATCGCAGGCTGCAGTGAAACTGAAGCCCGATGACAAACAGGCGATTGTGGGACTGGACAGTGAAGGTAACTTTTATTGGGACGGCCAACCTTGCACGGCCAATTTCCTGCATGAGCAGTTGCGGGATGTCTGTATTGCCACTCCGGACCGCCGGATACGCATTGACATGGACAAGAATACGCCTTTCGGACGTTTTGTGGAGGTGATGGATGCCTGCCAGTTTTATAATTTAACGAATATAGGTATACGAACATACGATGAACACTACAACGAAAACTGATTGGAAGGTCACCGTCGTGGCTTGGGGGATAGCGCTTGTGGCCTGTGCGGCATTGGCATGGGGCATCCTGTCTGCCCCTCCATCTTCCACGCAAGGTACGATGAAATTGCCGGAGGGACATGCGGTGGAGAAACATCACGGTGCACTGAAACCTCGTGCGGCGAGACCGGCCAAATTGAACGAGAAAATGAAGATGGAGCAGGCACACCGGGCTTTACCTTCCCAGTATGCGAAGGAACTGGTGGAGCAGTCGGAAATATCCGTGAAGAAGAATTTGAAAACACAGTTGTCGCATTTTCAAAAAATGGCGGAAAAGATGAGGAACCAAAAGAACCGGTTGCTGTCTCAAGTGGAGTCTCGTAAGCTTCCGCCGTCGGCTCCAAGGGATGCCAACGACGTTTCCATGGCCCGTGCCATCTTGCAGGCCGGCGAACCTCCGTTGGGCAACCGGCCGTCGGTGCAGGAACTCTATGAAATGTTACGGCAGTATGAACGGGAAATCCAACAAAACCACTTGGCAGTGAATGCGGCCAAGCAGACGTTGCAGAAGGGATTGTCTTTTCCGGAAGTATACAGTTCCATGCAACAAAGTGCAACCCGCATGCCGGATTTTGAGAAACTGATACGGATGCAGACCGGAGGAATGGAGTGGAAACGTTCTGCGGGCAGTAATGCCAGTGCGGGGTTGTCCGTGAGGAGCACGGCAGACCTGAACAATTACCGGGGGCTGTTGGGACAGGCTTCGCGGCAGGTTGGCTTGGCAGGTTCGCGTCTGGAGAACCTTTTCGGTGTTCCGCGAAACATCGGTAAGCCCGGCGGTGGACTTGGGAACGGACAAGGCCAGCCCGGTGGATTCGGAAGTCCCGGCGGAGGATGGGGAGACGGAGGCTTAGGCGGAGTGAACTATGCCAATGATGAAGTAAAGACACCTTATAGCGAGTATCGTGGTCCGCGTTTGAATGAGATGATGGTCAAAGCCCAAGCTTTGCCCGGCAGACGTTTTTCAAAAGACGCGGAACGTAAGGGATGGCTGTATGTGAACACGTGGTATATGATAGGGCCATGGGAAAATTACGGTCGTGATGATTTTGCCATTGTCCACCAACCTGAAATCGCAGTGGATTTTGATGCCGTCTATACGGATGGGCAAGTCGGCATCGGAACGGAAGAAACCGATTCACACCCGGTCAAGATGATAGGCGAGAAAGTCCAGTTGGACGGGACTTTGCGTTGGAAATTCATGCAGAGCGAGTCCATGCACAATACCGTGCCTGTCACGACAGGGCATTCCACTTATTATGCCTATACCGAATTGTATTTCGATGAGGCTACGACCATGCTTGTGGCCATCGGGACGGACGATAGCGGCCGGGTGTGGATTAACGGGAAAGACGTCTGGCAGGACAAGGGTACGAGTTGGTACCATATAGACGAGCATATCGAACCTTTCACGTTCCGCCAAGGGTGGAACCGCATCCTGCTCCGCTTGGAGAACGGGGGTGGAGGAGCTGCCGGCTTCAGTTTCCTGATTATTCCTCAGGACTATGCCGTGGCTACGGACTGAGTGGCAATATTTTGTGTGATTTAAAGAAGAATGAGATGAAGAAAAAAAGGTTTATGGCAGTGGCAAGTGCTGTCATCGTGGGGCTTCTTTATGCCCATGCCGGGGATAGGGATTTTTATGTCTTGCGTCCTTCTGACTACAAGTGTTATATAGATCGTTTTAACCAGGAAGACAATGAATTGTATGTTCAGCATGTTCCTAACGATTCGTCTTGGGCTTTTCTCCAAGAAAACATTCCCTTTTTTGATTGTCCGGACAAGGAGGTGATGACGACATACTATTTTCGTTGGTGGACTTTTAGGAAACATATCAAGAAGATACCCCATGGATTCATTTTTACAGAGTTCCTTCCGAAAGTGTATTGGTCCGGAAAATATAACTCGATTGCCTGTGCGGCGGCGCATCATATTTATGAAGGCCGTTGGTTGAGGGACACCGGGTACGTGAATGCTTATGCCCGTTTCTGGTTTTCGGAAGGGAATCCGAGAATGTATAGCTTTTGGGTTTCCAATGCACTGTGGGAGTATTATAAATTGCGCCGTCAAAATGTAGTCTTGGATTTGTTTCCGGAACTGGTGAAGAATTACGCGGCTTGGGAAAGGGGGTGGAACAATGGCGGACATTTTATAGGCCGGAATCCGGATGGCTTGTTTAGTACTTATGATGACCGGGATGGGATGGAGATGCAAATAGGCGGAAGCGGAAAACGCCCTTCTATCAATGCTTACATGTATGGGGAGGCTAAAGCATTGGCTGAGATGGCCGGATGTTTAGGCGACGGGAATATGGCTAAGGCATATAACGAGAAAGCCGGGCATCTCAGAAAGTTGGTCGAGGACAGTTTGTGGGATGAAGAGGGCTGTTTTTTCAAGACTCGTTCGGAAAGGAAGGGGACGTTTGTGGATGTGCGCGAACTTCAAGGATATACGCCTTGGTACATGAATCTTCCTGAAAAAGGGAAGGGGTTTGAAGAGGCGTGGAAGTTCATGAAGTCAGACAGTGGTTTCAATGCCCCTTACGGGTTGACTACGGCAGAACAGTCGCATCCCCGTTTCAGGTTGTCTTACGAAGGGCACGAGTGCCAATGGAACGGACCGGTTTGGCCTTTTGCCACTTCTGTCACGTTGACGGCATTGGCAAATGTGTTGAACAATTATAGCCAGGATGTCGTTTCCGAGAAGGATTATTTTGACCAGTTCCTGAAATATAGCCGTTCTCAAAGGAGGGTTTGCGAGGACGGCCGTATCATACCGTGGATAGACGAAAACCAGAATCCTTATACGGGTGATTGGATTTCCCGTACGAGACTGGCCTCTTGGAAGGATGGCGGATGGTCTGCGGAAAAAGGAGGTGTGGAAAGAGGAAAAGACTATAACCATTCGACGTATTGCGATTTGTTGATTTCCGGACTGGTCGGTATCCGTCCGCAAACCGGTGATAATGTGGTCGTCCATCCTCTTGTGCCGGCACAAGCTTGGGAGTGGTTTTGCCTTGACGGCGTGAGTTACCAAGGGCGTGTCTTGACTGTGTTTTACGACCGTACGGGCAAACGGTATGGACGGGGCAAGGGCTTTTTTGTCCTTGTGGACGGAGAAGTAAGGGCACAAGCGGCCCGATTACAGGAACTAAGGGTTTCATGGTAGAAGTTTATTATGTTCTTTAATTTGATTTGAATAATATGGCCATGATTTTGAGAATTTTGTTTATAGCTGCATATCTCGTGTCGTTTTTTCCGTTGTATGCAGGGGTTGGTGGCGTAAAGCATCAGAAAGTGGAAGTGGAAGCGCCGTTTCCTATGGATTCTGTGTACTTATGCGTATTTCCCCAAAAAGATTTCCCGATAACCCGGTATGGGGCAAAAGAAGGGGGAAAGGTATTGAATACAAAAGCTATAGCACGGGCTGTGGATGCTTGTCATCGGGCTGGTGGAGGACGTGTGGTCGTTCCTGCAGGAGAATGGTTGACCGGGCCTGTCCATTTGAAAAGCAATGTGAACCTGCATTTGGAGAAGGGGGCGGTGCTGAGTTTTACGGACACTCCTTTAGATTACCTTCCGGCTGTCATGACTTCATGGGAGGGTATGGAGTGTTATAATTATTCTCCGTTGGTTTATGCCTATGATTGTGAAAATATAGCCATTACGGGCAGCGGGACCTTGGCTCCGCGAATGGAGACATGGAAAAAGTGGTTTGCCCGGCCTCAAGCCCACATGGATGCATTGAAAAAACTGTATGAGATGGCATCCACTGATATTGCGGTGGAAAAACGGCAAATGGCTGAAGGGGAGAATAACCTCCGTCCCCATCTGATACATTTGAATCGTTGTCGGAATGTGCTTCTTGAAGACTTCAGCATCAGGGAGAGCCCTTTTTGGACCATTCATCTTTATATGTGCAAAGGAGGTATTGTGCGTCGGCTTGATGTAAAGGCTAATGGGCATAACAATGACGGAATAGATTTGGAAATGAGCCGTGATTTCCTGATTGAGAACTGTACGTTTGACCAAGGGGATGATGCGGTAGTCATCAAGTCGGGACGGAACCGGGACGCGTGGAGGTTGGATACGCCCAGTGAAAATATCGTTATCAGGAATTGTAAGATTCTGGCCGGACATACATTGTTGGGAATAGGCAGTGAACTGTCGGGAGGGATACGTAACATCTTTATGCATCATTGTGATGTGCTTGGCTCTGTACGGTGTTTATTCTTCATTAAAACCAATTGCCGAAGAGGAGGTTTTGTTGAAAACATTCATTTGGAAGATATAACCTGTAATAAGACAGGCTACCTTGTGGGGTTGGATATGGATGTCATGTACCAATGGAGGGATTTGGTGCCTACTTATGAAGAGCGCCTCACTTCCATAAAAGGCATTCACGTAAGGGGCATAAAATGTGGCTCTGCTGATTATGTCTATGAATTTTCTGGTGATAAACGGTTGAAGCCTAAAGATATATTTGTTAGGGATGTCTATGTTGATAAAGCGAAGGGGGCATCCAACCGAAGCCGTAATGTCATCAATCTGATGTTGGACAACATACACTATTCGCAAATCCGGCCGGATGTGGTGTCTGAATAGCTGCGTTGAAATAGCCGGAGTCTTTTAATATCAACAGATAATTTTACTTGGAATGCAATATAGGATATTTTTATCGTTCATAGTTCTTTTCTGCTCTCCTGTTTTCGTCTTAGGCAAGGATTTTTGTTTAAATTCAGAAAAACAGGCGGCGATAGTCAACGGCATCCCGTGGTTCGACGACCGGGGCGGCATCGTCAACGCCCATGGTGCCTGCATCGTGGAAGAGGACGGGCGTTATTACCTGTTCGGCGAATGGAAGTCGGACAAGAGCAATGCCTTCCCGGGCTTTTCCTGCTACTCTTCCGATGACCTGGTCAACTGGAAATTCGAGAACGTGGTCTTGCGGGTGCAACCGGACGGCATCCTCGGCCCCAACCGCGTGGGCGAGCGTGTCAAGGTCATGAAATGCCCCAAGACCGGGGAGTACGTCATGTTCATGCACGCCGACGACATGGGATACAAAGACCCGTATATCGGTTATGCCACATGCAAGACCATCGACGGGGACTACCAGTTGCAAGGCCCGTTGCTTTACCAAGGGAAACCCGTCAAGCGTTGGGACATGGGCACGTTCCAGGACACCGACGGCAGGGGCTACCTGCTCATCCACCACGGCCCCGTCTACCGCCTGAGCGACGATTACCGTTCCGTGGAAACCGAAGTGGCCCACGTCAAGGATGCCGGAGAATCCCCTGCCATGTTCAAAAAGGAGGGCATATATTACTTGCTCTATTCTAACCTGACCAGTTGGGAGAAGAACGACAATTTCTACTTCACCGCCCCACGGATAGAAGGCCCGTGGACGCGACGCGGCCTGTTCTGCCCGGAAGGCAGTCTCACCTACAACTCGCAGACCACTTTCGTTTTCCCCCTTCGGCGCGGCAACGACACCATTCCGTTGTTCATGGGCGACCGTTGGTCGTATCCCCATCAGGCTTCTGCCGCCACTTACGTGTGGATGCCCCTGCTGACGGAAGGCACAAGAATATCCATTCCCGAATACTGGCAAGCATGGGACATACGTACGCTCCGGCCCACGGATGCCCTGAAAGGAGGCAAGATGCTTCCCTCCGGGAAAATCAGGTGCCCCGCACATTGGAGAAGGGAGGACGGCGCGCTCGTGTCAGACACCCCGGGCAGCAAAATGGAGATGGGCTTCGAGGGCACCCATGCGGCACTCATCGGGGAAGCCGGCCCGTTGGGCGGATATGCCCGTGTCAGCGTGTTGGACTCCGGACGGGACACGGTGTATTCCTCGCTTGTGGATTTCTATAGCAAGTACCCCGAAACGGCCATACGGGCCATCACGCCCCGCAACCCCCGGGGCAAATACACGCTTTGCGTGGAAGTGACCGGCATCAGTCCCGTGTGGACCGACAAGTCGAAGAGGATTTACGGCAGCAAGGGATGCCGTATCGGCATCAGGCAAGCCTGCATCTTTGAAGAATAAGGTTAAGTACAAGATATTGCTGTATCATAAAATAAAGCGGATAAGATTCATTCTTTATCAATCTTATCCGCTTTTTGTATGAGATTGTCGTTGTTACTTCACATTTCCCACTTTAATCAGGTATTCGGCAATCTGCACTGCATTCAGTGCGGCACCTTTCTTGATTTGGTCGCCTACGAGCCAAAGCGTCATGCCGTTTTCGTTGGCCAGGTCCTTACGGATACGGCCTACGTATACATCGTCTTTTCCGGCCAGGAAGAGCGGCATGGGGTAAGTCTGTGTGGACGGGTCGTCCATCAGTTGCACGCCTTCGCCGTGGGTGATGGCTTCACGCACTTCCTCTACCGTGAGCGGACGTTCCGTTTCCAACCAGATGGCTTCCGAATGGGAACGCAGGGCCGGTACGCGCACACACATGGCCGAACATTGCACGTCGCTGTGCATGATCTTCTGTGTCTCGTTGAACATCTTCATTTCCTCTTTGGTATACCCGTTGTCTTGGAATACGTCAATTTGGGGGATAACGTTATAAGCCAACTGATAGGCAAACTTCTTCACGGTGACGGGTTTGCCTTCCAGTACTTCACGGTACTGCTGTTCCAGTTCTGCCATGGCAGCGGCACCCGCTCCGCTAGCAGCCTGATAGCTAGCCACGTGGATGCGTTTGATATGGCTCAGGTTTTCGATAGGTTGCAGGGCCGTGACCATCATGATGGTCGTACAGTTCGGGTTGGCGATGATGCCGCACGGACGCTCCAAGGCATCTGCTGCGTTACATTCGGGCACGACGAGAGGCACGTCCTTGTCCATGCGGAATGCACTTGAATTATCTATCATGACTGCACCGTAACGGGTGATGTCTTCGGCAAATTCTTTGGATGTGCCGGCACCGGCCGAGGTGAAAGCGATGTCGATGTCTTTAAAATCATCGTTGTGCTGAAGAAGCTTCACTTCGATTTCTTTGCCACGGAATTTGTATTTGGAACCTGCACTGCGTGTTGAACCAAATAAAACGAGTTCGTCCAATGGGAAGTTTCTCTCTTCGAGCACACGCAGGAATTCCTGACCCACCGCGCCGCTCGCACCTACAATAGCTACTTTCATTTCATATAATTTTTAAAAGTTGTGATGATTCCGATTGCAAAAATAGATAATTTATTACGATTGGACATACAAAATGGAAACTTTTTCGTTACTTTGCATCTTAAATTAATACAGATACTCATGCAGATGCCCGACTTGTCTACATATTTTCCCGTCACGGATCCCACGTGGATATTCTTTTTAGTGTTGAGCATCATTCTGTTTGCACCTATCTTATTGAGTAAACTGAAGATACCCCACATTGTCGGCATGATTTTGGCCGGTGTGTTGATTGGGCCATACGGTTTGCATGTGTTGGATAAGGACAGCAGTTTTGAACTGTTCGGGAACGTAGGCTTGTATTACATCATGTTTTTGGCCAGTTTGGAGATGGATATGCAGCACATGAAACGGATTCGTTGGCAGGCGTTGACGTTGGGGTTGGCGGCATTTGTTTTTCCCCTGACGATGGGTGTCGTCAGCAATGTGTTCCTCCTGAAATACAGCTTGGTGACTTCCGTTCTGTTGGCCAGTATGTATGCCTCGCACACCTTGATAGCCTATCCTATCGTGATTCGATACGGGGTGTCGCGTAACCGCAGTGTGAGTATTGCGGTGGGGGGAACTATTGTGACCGATACGCTGACCTTGTTGGTATTGGCTTTCATCTCGGGCATGTTCCGTGAGGAGGTGCACGGAGGTTGGTTTGGCGTTGTACTTTTGTTGAAAGTCATCTTGCTTTCCCTCTTCATCGTATATTCTTTTCCCCGTATTGCCCGGTGGTTTTTCCGTCGGTACAACGATCCGGTCATTCAGTTCATCTTTGTGTTGGCCATGGTCTTTTTGAGTGCCGGCTTGATGGAACTCATTGGGATGGAAGGAATATTAGGGGCCTTTTTGGCCGGACTGGTATTAAACCGGCTTATTCCGCATAGCGCACCGCTGATGCACCATTTGGAATTTGTGGGCAATGCTTTGTTTATTCCTTATTTCCTTATCGGGGTCGGCATGATTATCGACCTGCGTGTGTTGTTCGGGTCAGGTGAGGCATTGAAAGTAGCCGGTGTGATGATAACCATGGCGTTGGCCGGAAAATGGATCGCTTCGTGGGTGACTCAGAAGGTCTTTAAGATGTCGGTATTGGAGCGGGAACTGATGTTCGGTCTGAGTAACGCCCAGGCGGCGGCTACGCTTGCTGCGGTATTGGTGGGCTATAATATCATTTTGCCTTCCGGCGGGAGGCTGTTGAATGAAGATGTGCTGAACGGTACGATATTATTGATATTAGTGACATGTGTGGTCAGTTCGTTGATTACGGATGTGGCGGCACGAAGGTTGGCTTTACAGGATGGTAATATCAGTGAACCGCGTCCGTTGGACGAAGAGTCGGCTTTGATTGCCTTGGCCTATCCCGACACGGTGGATTATTTGGTCAACATGGCTTTGTTGATGCGGAAGGACAAGTCGGATGCTCCGATGAGTGCTGTCAATGTGGTGTTGGACAATGATGACAAGGCACGTGAACAGGGGATGAAACTGTTGGAGGCTGCATCTGCCATCGCTTCGGCTGCCAACGTGCAGATGCAGACCAAAGTGCGTCTGGCTACTAATTTGTCAAATGGTATTATCCATTGCATGAAGGAGAACGATTACTCCGAATTAGTGGTAGGATTACACATGCAGAATTCTCCTTCCGAGTCGTTTTTCGGGCCGGTGCTGATCAGTTTGTTGAACCGCCTGAACCGTCAGATTACGATGATACGCTGTACGGTGCCGGTCAATACGATTCGCCGCATTCATGTTGCCGTACCGGCCAAGGCCCAGTTTGAGGCCGGTTTTTATCATTGGGTAGAGCGCGTGGCCCGTTTGGCTGTAGGACTGGGCTGTAGGATTATTTACCACGCCCATCCCGATACGATTCGGATTTTACAACGTTATCTGGAAACTTACCACGCGTCTATCCGTGCGGAATATGTCCAGACCGATGGCGGAAATGAGTTGAAACGTATTTCGCGGGAGGTCAGGGAAGACCACATGTTGGTGGTCGTGTTGGCGCGTAGAGGGTCTATTTCTTTTCGTCCGTCGTTCGACCACATTCCCCGCCAAATCAAAAAGTACTATATGAATACGGGGTTAATGTTGATTTTCCCGGACGTGTATGCCGAGGCTGCGACGAAGGATGTGAGCGTGAACGAGCCGTTGACAACCGATTTGCGTTACGAGGCGGCCAAGGAGTGGTATAAGAATTGGTTGTCGCGTAGCAACGGAAAGGAGGATGGCCAATGACAACACCGGATTGGTTAGAGCGTACGTCGCTTCTGATGGGACCAGGCAAGATGGAACGTTTCCGCCGGGCACATGTCTTGGTGGTCGGTACGGGGGGCGTAGGAGCGTATGCCGCCGAGATGTTGGTACGTGCCGGAGTCGGCCGGTTGACGTTGTTGGATGCCGACCGGGTGCAACCAAGCAATATCAACCGCCAGTTGTGTGCCCTGCATTCGACGGTTGGGGAGGAAAAAGTCCGCGTGTTGGAGCAGCGCTTTAAGGATATCAATCCGGAACTCGGCTTGACCGTGCGGGATGAATTTCTGGAAGAGCAGTCGGTCGGTGCTTTACTGGAGAGCGCGAAGTTTGACTTTATCGTTGATGCCATCGACACGATAGCACCGAAATGTGCTTTGATAGAAGAGGCGATGAAAAGACGCGTCAGGATCGTGAGCAGCATGGGGGCCGGGGCGAAAACGGATATTACCCAAATCCGTTTTGCCGACTTGTGGGAGACGTTTCATTGCGGGTTGAGCAAAGCTGTGCGGGCCCGGCTGAAAAGAGACGGCATGCGTCGTCCGTTACCGGTGGTGTTTTGCGCCCAGCAGGCAGACCCGGCCGCTTTGGTCCAGGTAGAGGGAGAACGGAACAAGAAGACCACGACGGGCACGGTGAGTTATATGCCGGCCGTGTTCGGCTGTTACTTGGCACAATACGTGATAAGCAGGTTATAGAAGGATTATGATAGAAGTCAGGAGTATAAGGAAAAGTTTCGGTTCGCTTGAAGTGCTCAAAGGAATCGACCTCGATATCAGTAAGGGCGAGGTGGTGAGCATCGTGGGGCCGAGTGGGGCCGGAAAGACCACGTTGTTGCAGATTATGGGGACGTTGGATAAGCCGGACAGCGGAAGTGTCCGGCTCGACGGGGTTGCCATGGAAAGCTTGGACCGCAAGGAAATGGCGGATTTCCGTAACCGGCGCATCGGGTTCGTGTTTCAGTTCCATCAGTTGTTACCCGAGTTCACTGCACTCGAGAACGTGATGATTCCGGCATACATCGGGCGTGCTTCCACAAGCGAGGCCAAGGCGAGGGCACAAGAACTGTTGGACTTCATGGGACTGTCCGACAGGGCTTCCCACAAGCCTAACGAGCTTTCGGGAGGAGAAAAGCAGCGGGTGGCTGTGGCACGCGCTTTGGTCAACCATCCTTCCGTAGTCTTTGCCGACGAACCTTCGGGGAGTCTGGATACGAAAAACAAGGGAGAGCTACATCAGCTGTTCTTCGATTTACGGGAACGGTTCGGGCAAACGTTCGTCATTGTGACCCACGATGACGGGTTGGCACGTTTGACAGACCGTACCATTCACATGAAAGACGGTTTGATAACCGATGATAAAAATATATCCCTATGAACATAGAATTAGGAAAGATGAACCGCCTCAGGGTGGTTAAGGCCGTGGATTTCGGCATGTATTTGGATGGAGGCGATGCAGGAGAGATTCTTCTTCCGGCACGTTATGTGCCGGAAGGTTGCAGCGTGGGAGACGAGTTGGATGTCTTCTTGTACTTGGATAGTGAAGAACGTTTGGTCGCTACCACGCAGACGCCTTTGGCCCAAGTCGGAGATTTTGCTTATTTGCAGGTCGCGTGGGTAAACAATTACGGGGCGTTCCTCGATTGGGGGCTGATGAAAGATTTGTTCGTGCCATTCCGTGAGCAGAAGCTCAAGATGCAGAGGGGGCAGAGTTATATCGTGCATCTGCATATCGACGAGGAAAGCTACCGCCTGATGGCTTCGGCCAAAGTGGAACATTATTTGTCGGACGAGATGCCTCCTTACAGCGAAGGCGATGAGGTGCAGGTTTTAGTCTGGCAAAAAACGGATTTGGGTTTCAAGGTCATTGTGGACAACCGTTTTTCCGGCTTGGTTTACGACAATGACTTGTTCCGGCCTTTACATACGGGAGACCGTATGCAGGCTTATATAAAGCAAGTCCGTCCGGACGGTAAACTGGATGTCACCTTGCAGAAACAGGGCAGGGAAGCGGTGGACGATTTTTCGCAAGTGCTTTTGGAACACTTGCAGCATAATGCCGGCCGTACCTCTTTGTGTGATAAGAGTCCGGCAGAAGAAATTTACGCGATGTTCGGTGTCAGCAAGAAAGTTTTCAAGAAAGCCGTGGGCGACCTTTATAAGAAAAGGCTTATCGAAATCACGGACGAGGGCTTGCGTCTGGTCTGACCTTCCGGAAAGATTGGGCATAAAAAATCAGCGTCGGAAAGTTCCCTTCATGGGATATGCTTTCCGACGCTGTGTGGTTTTGAAACGTATGAGACTTATTTGTCGCCGCCGATTGTGCGCTTTTCTGCGATACGGGCCTTTTTGCCGGTAAGTTTGCGCAGGTAATACAATTTGGCGCGGCGAACTTTACCAATCTTGTTCACTACGATGCTGTCAATGTTCGGGCTGTCAATCGGGAATATACGTTCTACTCCCACCGTTCCGGACATTTTGCGAACCGTGAAACGTTTTTTGTTCTGGTGGCCTGAAATCTTGATGACCACACCACGGTACTGCTGGATACGCTCTTTGTTACCTTCGACGATTTTATATGCCACGGTAACGGTATCGCCTGCTTTGAATTGGGGATGTTCCTTACCGGTAGCAAACGCTTCTTCTGCAATTTTAATTAAATCTGCCATTGTTTGTTTTAATCATTAAATTGTTTGTCGTCCCAATACAACATAACAGGGAACTCTGCATCCTGCCAGCGATTGTACGGAAAGCGGTGCAAAGGTACGGCTATTTTATGGAATAACCAAAGGCTTATGTGTTTTTTCAGCCTGATTGACAGGTCATGGACTTTTTTTTCGTAAATTTGGCCGTGGAATACAAACCAAATATGATGAGAACATTCAGAATTTTGTTTTTATACGTATGTTGCGGGTGGTCTGTGGCAACGTTTGCCCAACGTTACGAATTGGGAGACGTGAAAGCCGGGCGTTATGAGGTGACCCGTCGTCTGGACGCCAATCCCGATAGCGGGGCTTTGCGCGTGGTGGCTCCTTATCGTCATGCCGTAGACAGCATGATGTCGCCGGTGTTGGGAGAAAGCGAAGTGGCTATGCGGGCAGACCGTCCCGAGAGCCTTTTGTCGAATTTTGTGGCCGACGTGTTGCGTGAGGGTTCTCTCCGGGTGGGGAAGATGGCCGATATCGGCCTATGCAATATCGGCGGGCTGCGGAGCACGATGCCTAAGGGCAAGGTGACGTATGGAGATGTGTTGGAAATAGCCCCGTTCGAGAATCACCTGTGCATCCTCTCTTTGGACGGGCGTAAACTGACGGAGCTGATGGAACAGATAGCTGCCGTAGGGGGCGAGGGGATCAGCGGTGCGCGTCTGGTCATTACCGCAGACGGACGCTTGTTGAGTGCCGAGGTCGGGGGAAAACCGATTGACCCCAATGGTATATATGTGATTTCCACGTTGGACTATCTGGCCGAGGGAAATGACAAAATGTATGCCCTGAAAGATAATTTGTCGAAGAATGTCACGGATATAGCCGTACGCGATTTGATCATGGAGTCCATTCGCCGGACGGCTGCGCAAGGGGATAAAATCACGGCCCGTATGGAGGGTAGAATCGTCAAACAATGAGAAACCGGACAATGAAAAAGGTGAAGATTATGATGTGGTCGGTCTTGTGCGGACTGGCAAGCACCGTGTTTGCGGTGCAAGGCGGTGAAGTGGAATTACGTATCGTGCACACCAATGACACGCACAGTTGTGTGATGCCGGTCAACCCTAATTCGTCCGATACGGCATTGGCGGATAAAGGCGGTTTTGTGCGCCGTGCGGCACTGGTGCGCGATTTGCGTGCAGAAGACCCGGACTTGCTGCTTTTTGACAGCGGTGACTTTTCACAAGGTTCTGCTTATTACAATTTGTATAAAGGGGATGTGGAAGTAAAGTTGATGAACGAAATGCGTTATGATGCGGCCACCATCGGGAATCATGAGTTTGATTTCGGGTTGGACAACATGGCGCGCATATTCCGCGAGGCTGATTTCCCTATCGTTTGTGCGAATTATCATGTCGAAGGCACGGTGTTGGAGGGATTGGTACGCCCGTATGTCATATTGGAACGTAAGGGAGTGAAGGTCGGAGTGTTCGGATTGGGCACGCAGTTGGAGGGAATGGTTGCTTCAGAGAATTACAAAGGGGTGACGTATGAAGACCCGGTTACGGCAGCCAATCGCGTGGCCGATGAACTGAAGAATAAGGAGCACTGCGACCTTGTGGTGTGCCTCTCCCATTTAGGGTGGGACATCGACGGTCTGGACGACACGGAATTAGTGCCGGCCACGCGCCATATCGACATTGTGCTGGGCGGCCATTCGCATACTTATTTCGAGCATCCCGAAGTATTGAAAAATGCCGAGGGGAAGGATGTGTATTGCAACCAGATGGGCAAGCACGGGCGTTATGTCGGCATGTTGCTGTTGGAAATGTCGCCGACAGAAGACTGACCCTTATTCAAAATAGAGCGTCAGTACAATCATTTTCGACGATGCCCCATCCAAAGAATTGGTGAATTTTCGCAGCGAATTGTCTATCAAATCGTTGCGGTTTTTTTGTAGAATGTCCGCCAATCCGAAACAGAACTTCAGCTCGGGGATGAGCTTGAAAAAGGGCAGGTAGATGTCGCAGCCCATGCCCACTTCGATATAACAGTCGAAAGGTTTCATGAGCAGGGCTTTTTGTTTCTTGGTAGTCAGGTCTACCATCGGGTTCACGCCTGCAATGAAATAAGGGCGGAAGTTGTTATAGCGTGGGGCGGCGAACTTCAAGTCCAACGGGACGGAAATATAAGTCGATTTGATGTTTTGCGTACTGTCCTGCCCCGTTCTTTGTTCATGGAAAGACACGTGCTTCTGTCCGAAATGCAGGGTAGGGACGAGGCGCAGGGACAAATAGGTGTTCAGGCGCATTTCACCTAATACGCCCACACTGAATCCCGGACTGTAGTTGTCCACATCGGCATACCATTGCTCGCCGGTTTCCGGGTCTACATAGCCGTTGTTTTTCAGTTCCAGGTCCTGCATGTGTACGCCGAAGAGGAACCCATAGTGGAATCTCCTTTGGTCGATGTACGGACGATGCTGGAGTTTACGCTCCTGTGCCATCATGCCATACGTGGACAATAGGCAAAGGAGGACGGCCAGAATTCTTTTCATGAATCATTGATATTTATTAGAAAACAACGCAAAGATACGCAGCTTATTGCATTTGGCCGTGGCTTTTCGGATGAAAATCACTAAAAATAGTGAGAAAATATTTTGGGGGATTCTATTTAAATACTAACTTTGCGGTATCGTTTGAATAAAACAAGGCATTAATAATTTAAATTCTAATCAATATGGCTTACGTAATTGGTGATGATTGTGTAGCTTGCGGTACTTGCATCGACGAGTGTCCGGTAGGCGCAATTTCTGAAGGTGAAAAATATGTAATCAACGCTGACGCTTGCACGGAGTGCGGTACTTGCGCTGATGTTTGTCCTTCGGGTGCAATTTCTCTCTAAGACAGGGGAGATTACATAATCTTTAAAAAGTTAGACAAGAAAGGCCTTCTCTTCCGAAAGGGGGAGAAGGTTTTCTGTTTATAAGGACAAGAGGTATGCAAGAGGGATTTTTGATTGTAGGCAGAGGGTTGGGGCAGGTCATGTTCCAGAACAATGCGGTTTCGGGTTTGTTGATGTTAGTGGGAATAGCTTGCAACTCGTGGCTATTGGCTCTTTTGGCTCTCTTGGGGAATTTTGTCGGTACGGTGACGGCATTCTTTTCCGGATATTCAAAAGAAGATATAGAGGATGGTTTGTATGGTTTCAACGGTACGTTGGTGGGCATTGCCGTCGGCGTGTTTATGGAGCCGGGGGTGGCTTCCCTCCTTTTGTTGGTGGCGGGTTCCATGCTCTCCACATGGATAGCCCGCGTGTTCGCTTATCAGAAACTTCTGCCCGGTTTCACGGCTCCTTTCATCCTTGCCGTATGGTTGTTGCAGGCCCTTTGCCGTGGGTGGTTCCCCTCATTGTTGTCATCTTCTGTGATGCCGGAAGAAACGGCAGCCGACTGGTTCCGGGCCTTTAGCCTGAATATCGGTCAGGTGATGTTCCAAGGCGGCACGGTGCTTTCCGGACTTTTCTTTTTGGCCGGCATATTGCTCAATTCCCGCGTCCATGCCTTGTATACGGTGTGGGGTGCCTTGTTGCCTTTGGGCATGGTCTGGATGGTCGGTTCCGATTATGCAGCTTTCAATGCAGGTCTGTTGGGATATAACGCTGTGCTTTGCGCCATTGCTTTGGGCGACCGTTCCTGGGCAGGGGCAGCGTGGGCTACATTATCCGTCACGCTCTCAGTCCTTTTGCAGGTTTGGGGGATGAGTTTGGGAATGACTACGCTGACGGCCCCGTTCGTCGTATCCGTTTGGATAGTTTCAGGAATGCGTCGTGCCTTGTGCAGAATATAGGTGGTTTTTAAATGCGTTGCATCCTACCGTTGTCTGTTCTGTTGGCAGAAGCTTGTTTGGTCAGTTTAATGCTAAAGCCATCGTTTAGGAAGCAAAGTGTAAGGTCACAGCCGTTTTTGTGGATGGAAAAAGACCTTTGAAAAAGGCAATGTATACGGGTTTTGCTTGTCGTTTAAACACACATTTTCACATTATGCCCTTATTTACGGGTTTTGTTGATGGATTTTAAGAATCAATCGCATGAGAATGATTTTTCGTTCGGCGCAGAAAAACATTTTTTTCTCCTCATGTTTGGGCAGGAAAGTCCGTTTTCCGATGGAAAAGCCGACTGAAAGGGGTACGAAAAACGACGTTTATGGCCCTTTTTTTCTCTAAATGGAAGACGGTTGTTGTCAAAATCCGGATGACACGATAACAAGCAAATGCCGCCTTTGGCTTTCTCACGTATCTTCGGCCTGCGTACGGCTTGCCTTTCCGGTGTGCAAAAGGTTAGCGGGAGGCGTGGAATGATTGACAGAAGGACTTTCGTCCGGTGCGCGAGAATCGTTTCTTTTTATCGTCGTCTCGTCCCGGCTCGGAATGAAGCATTCTCGTGAGGGTGGAACTGTCGTTTTGACAGCGTGCGCTATGTATACTTTTTACAGATGTCCAAGGCGCATTGTCTTTATAGGCCGGACACGATTCAACTTTGAAATTCAGATGAATGCTTATCCGTCCCATTCCGATACTTGCTGGGCATCACACCGAACATCTTTTTGAACTGCGTGGAGAAATTGCGCGGGGTGGCGAAGCCTACACGGGCGGAAATGTCATTGACGGTAAGCTGGGTTGTGGCAAGCAACTGGGCAGAGCGTTTCAGTCGCACATTGCGGATGAAGTCGGTGGGCGTGATGCCAAGCATGTTTTGCATTTTCTTGTAGAGGTTGGTCCGGCTCGTAAGCACGTCGCGTGCCATTTGGTCCACATTGTAGTCCTTGTCATCTATGTGCGCCTCTACGGCTTTCAGCAGGTCTTGCATGAGTTTTTCTTCCTCTATGTTCACCGAAATCTTTGCGGCATCAATGCTGACGTTCACGGCGAACTGGTGGCGGGCCTCTTCGCGCAGTTCAAAAAGGTGATTCACGCGTTCGTCGTTCTCGGCTTCGAGTTTGCGGCGACGGCGAATGAGATAGAGATTCATCAAGACAATAAAAACGATAAGGCCTGTAAGGCAATATGCGGTCTTAGCCCACCACGTGAGCCACCAAGGCGGTTGGATGAAGACAGGCTTACTGAGGAGTGGTCCCCAAGTCCCATTACCGATATCCGCCTGCGCCTCGAAGGTATAATGGCCCGGTGGCAGGGCATTATAGGTGGCACACGCCATGCCGTTGCCATCGGAAGCGTAGAGCCATTCGGCATCAAGTCCGGACAGACGATAGCGGTAACGGGTGCGTTCGGGCGTGGCGTAGTTCAGGGCGGAGAACTCTAAACGGACGTAGTTCCTGTTGTATATTTCCATGCCTACCATCTGTACGGGGCAGGTCTCGTCTGCCTGACTATGGAACCACTGTGGGCGAAAGACGAGGAGCCTGCCCCCCTGGGCAAAAACAATGCGCCCGTCGGATGTCTGGCATGCACAACGCTCCAACATTGATACAGGGGGGATACCGTAGGTCTGTCCGAAATTGGCTACAGAGGTTTCCTGTATTCTTGACACGCCACATGATGTACCCACCCATGTGCAACCTTCATTGTCCTCTACGAGGGAGCGGATGCAATCGTTTTTCAGGCCTGTGACGTGCCAACACGAGTCTCCCTGTACGCAGAAGAGTCCGTTCTGGGTGCCGACCCATAAGCGTTTCCTCCTATCCAAGAGCATACAGTTGTACTTGTCGCTGTATCGTTCTATTTCTCCGGCGGCGGAAAACGGGCAGATGGTATCGGCCTGTGTGTCGAGGACAAAGGCACCGCTCTGTGTGTAAATGGCTACGCGGTTGGTCTGTGGCAATGGACAGGCTCCCACGATGACACGATTATGGTCAAGGACTGTCAGTTTCGTGTTGAGCAGATGGAAGTCACGCCGTTCGGGAGTAAAGTAGCCCAAGCAGTTGCTCATATTGCACAGCAACAAGCGCCCGTCAGGCAATTCGCAGACAAACAGCACCGAACTGTGTACCAGTCCGCTGACATTGCCTTGGTCATAGTGCATGACGAGACTGTTGCCCTCATAGCAATCCAAGCCCTGACGGTTGCACACCCACAGTCGTCCCTGGCTGTCTTGGTAGCCGCGTACAAGCCGGGTCAGGCTGTCGTTGCCAGTCACCACTTCGGCTCTTTGCCGTGCTGGCGGCAGATAGAATATCCCATTGTCGCGTGTACCCAACCATGTGCCGCCCTGACGGTCAGTACATCCCGTTGTAAGACTGGATGCCGACAAGCCTGCCGAGTCGGCTGCCGCTCGCTGCTCTATACTCATTTCGTCTATCCTCGTCTTGTCTGTCAAAAACTGGCGCAATGCCTTGTCTGTCAGTCGGTCGGCAATATCATAGCGGAATGCCCGTGTACGGGCATCCAACAGATAAACGCGATAAAAGTCGCGCAGCCACAGTAGCGTATCGCCTTGCCATAGGTGAGTGTAACCGTCTGTATAGTGTGGAAGCCGATAGGTCAGCACGCGGTCGCATGTCAAGGGGACGAACTTGCTGCCGTTGTAAAGGGCAAATGCTCCCTCACAGTTGACAAGTATCTGGCCGTTGGGTAACTCAACGAGTTGACGTACCTCATTGTTGGGCAGTCCTTCGCTTACGGTCAGGTGCCGTATGTCGCTAGCCGTGGTTGCCACGCTGTTCAGCAGCATAAGTATATATAGCAGTACGTATTGTTTCATAATCTGCTCGTTTTTATGTGATGCAAAGGTACATTTTTTATGAAAAGGACTGTTCTCTTTGTTCAAAAAACATGTTTGAAACATACAAAATGAGGGCTTTACAATGCATGCAGTCTTTTTTGTACGTACGGAGCAGGTGCTGTCTGCAACAATTGTGTACTTTTACGCCAATAAATTGAAATGATAGGGAAATATGAAAAAACTGTTTTTAATGATGGCCATGTCGATGGCATTGTTTGTTGCTCAGGCAGGACGTACCTTCACCCATCCGGGGGCCCTTGTGTCGAATACCGAGATTGCAAACATGAAGCGCCACATCGAAGCTAAGGAACAGCCGTGGCTTTCGGAATGGAACGCACTGGTCAGTGCATACGGGGCTGCCAACTACACGGCAGCGCCTAACACCGAAATTGGCGGCAGCGGAGGCAACCGCCAACGGGCGTGCCGCGATGCGCAGGCTGCTTTCTTCAACGCACTCATCTGGCGAGTGCGAGGCACGGAGGCCAATGCCCGCTGCGCGGCCAATATCCTGTCGGCATGGGGTAACAAGTGTACCAGTGCCAAGGAAGAACTGTTTCAGTTCCCTTGCTTGGATATGTGTACGGCAGCGGAGTTCCTGCGGGGCGAGGACGGCACGTTCTACAGCGGATGGACGGAAGCCAATCGTAACAAATTCCTTAATATGGTACGGACGGTGTTTGTGCCAGCGTTACGCGGACAAGCTAGCAATGGTCTGCCATCGTGGTCTGCTCCGGCCACGGCTGGCTTGATGGCTGCCGGTATCCTGTTGGACGATGAAAGCATTTACGAGGAGGCACTGGGTTATGTGATGAATCAGAGCAGCACAAAATCTACCAGCATCTACAAAGGCATCAGAGATGGTGGACAAGTCTGGGAGATGGGGCGCGACAATGTCCACGCCATGCTCTTTGTGGACGATGTGGTGCAGATGGCACAGATGGCATGGAACCAAGGCGATGACTTGTATGCTGCGGGCGACCATCGCATCCTGAAGTGCGTCGATTACTGGTGTCGCTATAACGGAGGACACACCGATGTGCCGTGGACGGTGATTCCGTCGGCCGAGAACTCAAATTACAAATGGTTTTATGTATCGATGCACGACAATGGCTTCCGTCTGCGCCCCGACGGCACTAACTACGAATGCATCTATCATCATTACAAAGAAGTGCTGAAGATGGACGAGAGCGAGTACCCCTACCTTGCATCCTTCACCAAACTGGCACGTCCCGAATACGAGTACGGTACGCTCATCTACGCAGAAAGCCTTGAAACTTCACCTCTATTCACAGAGAAGCCCACCCAACCGCAAAACGTTAGGGCTGTAGCCAGCAAGGGCTTCAATATCATCAGTTGGGCGCATCCCGTCACGGAGGACCAACGCGACTTTTATGTCTATCGCTCCACTGATGGGCAGACTTGGTCGCAAATCACCAATATTGCCTACAATACATGCAACTATGTATACGACCAAAATGTCACTGAAGGTGTGACCTATTTCTATAAGGTACGCTTCCAGAACTATGCCGGGCTAAGCGAGATGAGCGAGGTGTGCAGTTGCACCGCAGGCATTACTGAGCCTAAACTGCCCAAGGGGTGGCAGGTGGCCTCCGTCTCGAACAAGATCCCTGCCTCTGCCACTTACAGCGCGACCAACCACCATGCCTTCCAACTTCGTGGCGGTGGACGCGAAATCTATTATGGTGACGATGGTTGCGGCTTCCTTTATTATACGTTCAAGGGCGATGGCACCATCACAGCACGCATCATGGGCGGCGATGGCTATCAGGAGGGGTTGATGATGCGCCGCACGCTCACGTCAGGCAGTCAGATGGCTGCGCTGAAGATAGGCGGCAAAGGCGGTCGATACTGCGAGATGTGGAACCGCGTGAATACTAATGACGGCAAACCGACGATGCTCCTGGGCAGCGACTACACTCACCTCGGCGTGTGGATGCGGTTGGAACGCAAGGGCAATGTGTTCACTTCCTATGTCAGCCGCGACGGCGTGGTGTGGAACAAGGTGGCCAACCAGACCATCGCTTTCGGAGCAGGCGACTACTATGTCGGGGTTTTCGTATGCAACGACAAGAACACGGCGGGCGGCGAGCGATATATCAACGTTGATAACGTGACCATCGTCAATGGCGAACAGCAGCCAACCGCAGCACCTACAGGGCTTGTGGCCAAAGCAGTCAATAGTGCCCGCATCAACCTTGTGTGGGAAGCCGTAGAGGGAGCCGACAGCTACACCTTGCTGCGTTATAACCCCATGAGCCAGGCATACGATATCGTTGCAGAGGGCATCCGTGAGGTGGCTTATTCGGACTCTGGTCTCACGTCTTCGACCACTTATGACTATGCCCTGCTCGCTGAGAACTGGAGCGGCATGAGCACCGACACAGCCAAGGTCAGCATTACCACACCTGCCATGTCCATGCCCCTCAAACCGCAACTCACCGTGGCACAGAACGGACTGAAGAGTGCCCTGCTGAGATGGGACGCCATCGATGAAGCCGAGAGTTTCACCATCAGGCGTGCGACAGAGGCTGACGGCAGCTTCGAGACCATCGCCGAGGCGGTCACTGACATCCGTTACACCGACGCTAACCTTACGCAAGGTACTACCTACTACTATCAGGTCTGTGCCGTCAATGCCGTAGGCGAGGTCGTCAGCGAGACTGTCGGCACGGATATTGTAAAATATGTCAGGTTAGGCAGCACCATCACCGCATCCGACAACACACTGACGGTTGACTACGGGCGCAACGTGCGCGGACGTGCGCATTTCGTCGAGGTGAAGGTTTCCAATGGCATGTCCTACCAACTGAAGGATGCCACCCTGCAAGTAGCATCGAGGGCGGACTTCAGCGACACCCATACCGTCGGCACCATCGACCAACTTCTGAGGAACGCGACTAACACAGGCATTCCCGTGAAGGTCGGTGAGGACAACTGCCGTTATTTTCGCATTGTGACTAGCGAGAGGAGTCTCGACAAGGCCAATTTCACCATAGTAGTCTATGGCGACAGCATCAAACTACAGGCACAGACCATCATGCTCCCGGCCAGAACGTTCAGCATGGCGTTAGGAGGTGAAGACCTGGACTTGGGCGCAACGGCCACATCAGGGCTGCCTTGTGCCTACGCGTCACAAGATGAGAGCATCGCCACCGTCATCGACGGTCGCATCCATGCCGTGGGGCTTGGCCGAGTGCGCATCACTGTCAGTCAGGCGGGCGATGACATTCTATGGGGCGAGGCCATCAGCAAGACAGTGACGGTGAACGTGAAGGAATCTACAGGCATCAGCACCGTCAACACGGATAAAGTTCCTTCTGTACAGGATATCTACACGTTGGATGGACGTAAAGTCAATGCTACGCACGCATCAGGCATTTACATCCTACGATTGACTGACGGCACAACAAGAAAAATCAAAAAGTAAGCAAACCATCATGAATGGGATGAGCATGACAGGCAGACCGAGGCTTCAGACTCTAAGACAGAATCGCTATCCACCTGCAACGACGTGCCGCAAGATTGGACACAGTGCAACTTTCTCCATCGCCCGCGCCCGTTAAATCCTGCTGCCCTTCGTCAAACAGGCCAAGCAGCTGTGTCCCGACCTGCGGATGTGAGCCTCACCGTGGACACTGCCCTGTTGGATGAAACTTTCCGAGGACTACAGCAAGAAGGGCTACGGTTCAACGGCACCAATCAGGGCCACAACCTACGTTCGTATGCCATCTATCAGTCCAAATAATTGCAGGAGTATGAGCGGGAGGGTATACATATCGACATCCTGATGCTGCATACCATAATATAACGTGAGTTCGATATAAGATTATAGACATGTAAGTTGCCCGTCATTGATAAATATTGCATCAATGGCGGGTTTCTTTTCAAAGAAACAGTATGCTGCAATAGCCGACAAAGAGTTGGCTATAAAGTTACTGAATGAACGATGTCTGGAGTGTTCTATCTGTGCAATGTTCTTCAGCTCGTCATTGGCAGTTTCAATCAAAGCTCTTTTTCTGAGCAGGATCTTGTCGGCAATACTCATCAGTGAGTTCTTCATATATCATCCGCCATACAATAAATCTCCGTAACTTTAGCCTCTGAGAACATAGTGGTAATCGCTTAAATGTTATACTTGGACAATATAAATTTAATGCTTTTATCACTATGTTCCTAATATTCAAAGAAATAATTTTAGACCTTATATCGAACTCACGTTAAATAGTTCGTCCCGATTCTGCTTGTGCGGCTTTGTAAAAAGAAACCCACCATTCCGGAATGTGCCGGGAATGATGGGTTTTGCTTGTGTGAAAAGTATCTGTTTTTAGAAACTTGTTTTTTGGACTTTCAGTGTGTTCTTTCCGCTTGAAAGGATGTAAATGCCTTGGTTCAGGTCGTCGATGCTGACGGAAGTCGCATGGTTCGCTTGTTTCAACATGCGGCCTTGCAGGTCGTAGACAGCAATGTCGTTTGGTTCTGCGAAGTAGAACGTATTGCCTACACGTTGGGCAGACAAAGTCTTCACACCGTTGATACCGTCGCCTCCGCTAACAGTGTATGCGGCAAGGGTTGTGGAGAAGTCTGTGATGTTGGCAGAGAGAAGGGCCTTGGTTGTGCCGTTCGTGGCGGCCCCGGTTACCAACAGGGGGACATCATTGTTTGTGGCCGTACCGTTTGAGCAGGTATAAGCCAATGATTGGGTAATGGTTTTCTCGCTGTTTTGGTCTTGAATGACATAACCATATAAAGAAACCTCCCCGTTGTTTACTGCCATGCTTGTGAAGTTCTCGTTGAAGTGTTGGGTGTCGCCATTGCCTTCATCAAGGCTACTTTGAGCAGTCCATTGTACTTCTAATGAATTCTTGTCCAATGCCGTGGCAAACAAGTCGCATCCGCCTACATGGGTGAGCTTGTTGTCGAAAGGCATCATTTGATGGAACGTTCCGCCAATGTAGAGGGTATTGTCTGCTATTTGCATTTTACCGATGTTGTTATAAGACGCTCCATTACTATGGGAGTCTGCATGGAATATTTTTGTTGTGGCCTTGCCATCTTGGATGGCAGCCGTGATGAAAGCATGTTCCACCATTCCATTCGTGTTATCGAACGCCAAAGTAATGTCTTCGCTTCCATTCGGATAAGTGAATGTCAGTGTGCCTTGGGCCGCAAAACACAAATATACGGAATTGCTTTCTGTCGTGAAGTTGATACTTTCTACTCCCATTTGATCACCTCCCAATTGGGTTTTAACACCGACTTGCGCTACGGATTCTGCATTGTCTAGTGCAGATGCATCCAATGAGAAAATACCGGCACTGATGAGGTCATCATACATGAAATCAAATATATTCATGTATATGCCTTTCCATTGTACATTGTCTATAGTTACGTCGCCAGTATACATGGCTGAAGCGTACAACTTTCCGTTGTTTGCTTCTATGTGGTTGATTTTTATATATGGAAATCCTTCTTGGGGAAAGTAAAGCCCACTGGAAGCTATTTCTGCATTGGCTTCCGGCCAAATGACTTTTGTAGCTTTCAACGCACCTTCGGCACTGTATGCCGCAATGAAACTGGACACTTGGTTTTCCACTTCTCCGGCCTTGCCGTTGACGGTTTGCGCTTTGCCATCCGTGCTTCCCACTTCCACGGCATCGGCCACAGTCCCGGCCACGTAGACGTTGTTCTGCTCATCGGTGGTGATGGCCGTAATGGTGGCTGCACCGCGCAGACCGACAGCCCAAAGAGCGTTGCCGTTGGCATCGTATTTGGCCAGATAGGCACTGTTGGCAATCGGGTCAAGAACGGTGCTTCCGATGACAATCGGTTGCGTGAATGCTCCCGTGGCGTAGGTGTTGCCTGCATTGTCCACAGCCGTGGGGGCTTGGAGGTTGAGTTCTTCCCATTTCGACACGGTATTTTCTACCGACTTGGACCACTTCTGTTGGTCGGCTGCAAATGCTTGCGTGCCCGTCAAGAACAGGCTACAAGCTGCGATAAGTAATGTTCTTTTCATAATGGATAATTTAAAAAAATGAATATTAAGTATTGTCATATTGGGTCCGGGAGGAGGTTACTCTTCCTCCAGTCCCGGATTGGCTGCAATGGCTTCGGAGGGGATACGTAACGTATAGCGTGAGTCATCCTTTTGCAATACGTAAGTTTCTCCCTTATAGGTCTTGGTCAGTTCCTGGCGAGTGGTACGACGCAGGTCAAACCAACGATGGCCTTCGAAAGCCAGTTCGCGGAAACGTTCGTTGTAGATTTCTTCCCGCAACTCATCTTGTGTCATGGCCAGGACTTCCGCCTCGTATGTGGGGTAGATGGCTGCAAGGTAACGTTTCTTCATCAGTTCCGTCAGGTAATGGCGGGCATTGTCCATGTCGTTCAGTTCCAAGGCGGCTTCTGCGGCGGTCAGGTAGAACTCGGCAGAGCGGAATGTGCAGCGGAACTCATTGGTTCCGGCTTTGAGAACTTCTGTCGCACTGGCGGAAATCTGCCGGTAGAATTTGCTTCGGCGCATGTCACCGCTACGGTAAAGAGACATCAATTCCGGATTCACGTATCCCACTCCAAGGGACGAGGCAATGAAAAGGCGTTCCATGGAAAGGATGGCTTCCACAGACTGGTAGTGGTTGGGCAATGTGGAGGATGTGGTGAGGTCTTCCAATTCACCATGCCTGTTCACGACATCTGTCGCATAGTCATAGGCGTTAGCCCAGTCTCCCGTGTACAAATACACTCGGGCGCGGAAAGCGTTGGCCGAAAGCGTGTTGAACCGGTAGGTCTCGCCTTCCGGCCAATTCTCTACGTTGAGCAGTTTTTCGGCCTCGTTTATGTCAGACAAGATGGAGGCATAGACCTCTGCCACGGTATTGCGCGACAGCACTTCGCGGACATTGCTGTTCAGTTTCAACGGGATGCCTTTGGTGGCTGCCGGATTACAATGTGTGTAAGGGGCTGCGTAGAGGTTCACCAAAATGAAGTGCATGTAAGCGCGTAACATATAGGCTTCTCCGGCCAGTTGGTTGCGTTCGGCTTGTGTAGCTTCAGTGATATTGTCTTTGTTTTCTATGACGGAATTGGCAATATAGTTTACGTAATAGTATCTTTGCCAACCGAACGAAAGTGTGGTTTGGTCGGGGGCGACATCATTCCAACACCAAATATCCAGATAGGAGTTTAGTGATTCTTGGTTTTGTTCGCCTTCCAAGGTTAACTCATCGCTTCGGAATGTGGCCATACCGCGGTCTGAGGGGATGGCTGAATAGGCTTCGGTGAGCAAGTCGCGAAACTCTTGCCCGGTTTTGGGCATGACCTTGCCGACGGGTTGGATGTCAAGGAAGTCGTTACAAGCTGTGAATGAAAGTAAGATGGCTATGAGCCACGCTATGTTAAAACATTTATTCTTCATTGTTCATTCTCCTAATTAAAAATTCACGTTAAGTCCGAAGATGAAACTTTTAGGGATGGGGGAGGCGTACGGATTCCCCATCGTTTCCGGGTCAAGATAATTATGATAGTTGCTGGCGATGACCCAAAGGTCACGTCCTTCCAACGATACAGACGCACTTTTCACTCCGATAGGCTTCAACCAACGTGTAGGCAGGTCGTAAGCAAGGCGGATGCTCTGGAAACGGAAGTAGTTCTGTTTCTTGACGTAAATATCCAAATTGTTCAGGATGGGATAGTTGTCATAAAAAGAATATTCCTCCGGCCTGTCGCTGCTGTTGATGAGCCTCGGGAACTTCCCGTCAGGGTTATCCGGTGTCCAACGGTCCAAGATGTCGCGGTTTGTGTTCAGACCGCGGTCATAAGTGGTCAGGCTGTAGCTTGGCGTGGTCTGCACGTGCATCCCGAAGTTGAAGATACAGTTGACGCTCAATGTCACGCGTTGGTATTTGAATGTATTCGTGAATCCGCCAGAAACTTTCGGGTCAGTGCTGCCCATGTAGGTCAACAGGTTACGTTGTTCTTCTGCGCTCAGAGAACTGGCACCGGCGTTATTAAGTTGGAAAAAGTCTTTAGCTGAAAGCTTTTGCCCGTCTTTTGTAAGGTATAAGGGGTAGCCTTCATCGTCCAGTCCGGCGGTCTTGTAAGCGAAGATGGCTCCCACCGGGTAACCTTCGCGGCTCGGCGTGGTGGAGTTTTCGGCTACGGTTTCCTGTAAGACGGTATTGTCGTTGAAACCGAAATTCAGATTGGTGAACCATGTGAAATCTTTGGTGTGGATGTTCCGTGTGGTCAAAGCCACTTCCACGCCTTGGTTCTCCATGCTGGCCCAGTTGACCGTGGTGGAAGAATAACCGGTTTCCAAGGGCAGCATACGCATACCGATAAGGTCTGTCCCTTTACGGTAGTAGTAGTCCACGCTCAATGAGATGGCATTGTTCCAAAGTGACAAGTCCAAGCCTGCATTCACGTTTTGTGTCTTTTCCCAACGCAAGTCAGGGTTAGGAGCATTCTGCGGACGCAATGCATCTTCAGGGTTGTTCGGCAGAATAGTGGCTTGCACATATTTTCCGATAAGATAAGGGGAAGTGTTCTTGTCAATGTTACCCTGCAGACCGTATGATGCACGGAGTCCCAAATTGTCTATGGCCGTGACATTCTTCATGAACGGTTCGTCGCTGATACGCCATAATCCGCTGACGGAATAGAGCGGAAGGTAACGGTACTTCTTTGCTACACCGAAAATATCCGATCCGTCAAAGCGGATGCTTCCTCCGAGTGTGTAGCGGTGGAGTAGCGTATAGGAACCGGTGGCAAACCATGAGACGAATGCATTTTCTGTGAATGTTTCGGTATGAAGAGGCAGGGCTTCTGCCGAGTTTTCCGTGGGGAATATGACTGGTACGGAAGTCAGTGTCCGGTTATCATATCCGTATGCGGCAGAAAACAAGGATTTGTATTCATTATGACGGATTTCCGTACCCAACATCACTTCCAATTCATGGATATCCTTGAAACGGTTGTCATATTCGGCCATGGCTTTCCATGTCCATTGGGTTTGGTGGCTGTCCGTAATTTTGTTGCTTCCTCCATCGGGAAGGAAGGTACGTTTGCCATCGCTGTAAGAATATGTGTTTTGTTCTTTCTCCCGTCGCATGGCGTAGCTGTTTTCCCCGGCATATTTTTCGATAGTGCCTTCGTCCCATTGCAAACCGAATTGGGACGTAATTTTAAAATGTTCGTCCAGTTTGAGTTCTGCGTCGAAGATGGACATTAAAGATGTCGTTGTGTTGATGTTGGATGTGTTGGCGCGTTCCTCGAAAATGTTGAAGTCTGATACGATGTCGCCTTTGCTATGTTGTACGTTGACATCATAGATATAATCCCCTTCATCATCGAACGGGCGCAGGTAGGGGTTGGCGATGCGTGAATAATAAACAGGATTAGTGAACCCATCACCGTAGGTCAGGTACGACCTTTGCTTACGGCGGTTGGCAAATACGGAGGCACCCACTTTCAGTTTGTTGTTGATGCGGTAGTCGGTTTTCAGCGTCAGGTTGAAGCGGTCGTTCTTTACGCTTTCCACATTGCCTTGTTCCACATAGTAGCCTAAGGCGGAGTAGTAGGTGGCCTTTTCCGAACCGCCGGACAGGCTTACGTTGTATTCTTGGTTGAACACGTCCCGGAAGAGGATGTCGTTCCAATCCGTATTGACAGCCCGCAGGGCATTGATGTCGGCCTGTGCCTCGGGCGAGAGGGCGTTCCAGCCTCCGGCCTTGTAGGCATCGGTCAGCCCGTAGCCTGCAATGATGCGGGCTACGTCGCCTTTGTTTTCGCGGTAGGTATAATCGGACTGCAACAGGCCTAATTCAAGGTCAACCTTTTCATCAGAGTTCAGAAGGTTGAGGCGGTCTATGTCTGTCTTGGGGTTGTACGTCAACTTCATGGAGAAGTTGATTTGCGGCTTGCCTGCTTTTCCTTTTTTGGTGGTGATAACGATTACACCGTTTGCAGCCCGGGCACCATAAATGGCCGTGGCTGCTGCGTCCTTCAATACCGTGATGCTTTCAATGTCCTGCGGATTAATACCTGCGATTGAAGTCTGATAGATGTTGTCTATGTCTTGTAAATCTTCCATGGACGGGATGTCTGTGCCCTCCAATGGAATGCCGTCGAGCACCCAGAGCGGGTCTTGCGTCCCGTTGATGGAGGACGTACCGCGGATACGTAACTTGACCGGTGCGCCGGGTGAGCCTGAAGAGGTCACGCTGGACAGTCCGGCAATCTGTCCGGCCAAAGCCTGGTCTATGTTGTTGACTCCACCGATAATCTCATCGGACATCTTTATCGTTGTGACGGCCGAGGTCAGTTTGCGGCGGTCAATGGCCTGATAACCCGTGACGACCAGTTCATTCAGCTGTTTGGAATCATTTTCCATGTAGACTGTATAGTTGTCTTTTCCGGCCTGAAGATGAATCGTGGCCGTTGTATAACCCATGAATCGGCAAGTCAGGTTTTGGGTTCCTGAGGGTACTTCCAGTTTGAACTTACCGTCCAAGTCGGTTGTCGTGCCATGCGCCACGGTACCTTGTGCGCTCATGACCGCTATGGTGGCACCGATAACCGGTTGGTTGTCTGCCTTGTCGAAGACAGAGCCGGTGACGGTGCGGGTCTGTGCCGCCATGGACAGAATCCCGATGAACAGACACAAGAGGATACATTCAATTCTTCTCATATTCATTCCTTTCGTTGTTTTTATTTAGTCAACCCAAGTGCCGTTTGGATACGCAGGATCATGTCCTCGTAATGGAAACGGGTGGCGGGGTCGGAAATGTTTCGTTTGTTTTTCAGCAATTGCAGGATGCTCATCAATTCTCCGCGTTTGACACTGATAGCGTCGCTGACACGGTTGATTTGCGTACTATACATGTCGATGAGGCGGGCATTGCGATTATCGCCGTTCATGGCAGAAGAGCATCCGTGGGCACAGGGTAAGGCCGTGGTATTCAAAGCCGGCAGGGGGGCGTGGAGGCGTTTGTTGATTTTCACACCTTCCTCTTCGGCGGCAGCCGTGATGAGTGCATCGACGAACGACTTTTGCAGATTTCGGGTCATTACGTCGAGTTTTTGTCCGGCTATGGTGGGCTTGAAGATGTGTTTGTGCAACATGCCTACCATTTCCACGGGGGTAAAGGCTTTCTCGCCGTTCTGGAATTCATTTTCAAACATGCGAACCATACGTTTGTTGTCCAGCAAGTCCCACAACAAGTAGTTCAGCGTGTTCTTGTACATGGCGTTAGGGCTTTGTTCCAATGTGCCGAGCGGAGTCTCTTTTAATATATAGGTATAGTCCGAGATAGAGGTGTCGAACAACCAAGCCGGATAGGTGATATACTGATCGATTAGGAATTGTACGGCTTCTTTCTGCTTTTCCTTTTCCACAAAAGTATAAGTCTTTTGGCCGTCGCCGACTTCCGTATTTTCCAAATAGATTCCACCTACATTGGCCATGACATGATAAGGATATAGACCCCATTGGAAGACGGCTCCGGCGTAAAGCTTGGCCGCGTCTTTATAGGTCTGCCCTTCTTCTCCGGTGGTGGTCCATTTGACGATATCCGGAACGATACGTTTCAGGTTCTCTATACCGTAGCCTGCCGATTTCATGGCGTCGTCGCCCAAATCTTCGCTGAGGGAACGGGGATCCACCGCTTCGCGTGCCGATTGTTCCTCTCCATATTTGTATATTTTCTCCGTATGGCTGTCCAACAGTGCACGGAGCTGTCTTTTTTCCGTTTCCTCGTCCGGATACCAACGGTATCCCCATTCGATGGCAAAGCGGTCGTAGGGACCGATGTGTGGGGAGACGTAAGGTACGTGGTCTTCCGGTTGGGCCACATAGTTGAAGCGGGCATAGTCCATGATGGAAGATGCCGTGCCTCCGACCCGTGACATGAATCCGGGGGAACGCAAGGAGTCGGTCGGGTAGGCCCAGGATGCAATCATGTTATGCTTGAGACCCAAAGAATGTCCAACTTCATGGCAAGCCACGAAACGGGCTGCATCTCCCATCAGGCTGTCGGGCAGTTCCGGGTTCCGTACGGCCGGATTGACAGCACCGGTCTGTATGACAATCCATTCGCGCAATAAAGATACGACGTTGTGCCACCAGATGATGTCGGCTTCGATGATTTCGCCTGTACGTGGGTCGATGACCGACGGCCCCATGGCATTGGATTTTTCCGAGGCAGCGTAGGTGAACAAGGAATATTTCAAATCGTCTCCTTCTGCTGCCATACTGTCGGTATATTCCTCCACCCGTATGGCATCTTTGAAACCGGCTTGTTCAAAAGCCGTGTTCCAATCCAAAATACCCTTACGGATATAGGGACGCAGTTGCTTCGGCGTAGCCGGGTCGATATAGAATGTAATCGGTTTCTTCGGGGAGGTCAACTCACCGCGTAAATAAGCCGCTTCGTCTGTTGGCTCCAAACGCCAACGCGTGATGTAGTGGCGGGTTTCAAGTTCTTGTTGGCGGTCGGAATAGCTGAGGCGGTGGCTCGTGAAATATCCGACCTTTTTGCTCTCTTTGCGTCCTCTCATCGGGATTTCAGGCAAAAGGCTGAGTGATGAACTGACCACTACGGTCACGTTTACTTTACTCATGCCTTCCCTTACGATGGTAGTCAGTTCCGAAGTGGCCGTGATATTGCTTTCAAATGCTTTGATGTCCAGAATGCGCGAAAGGTCGGAATTAGCGGATGTGCCAAGATTGATATTGTTGAATACATCATTAAGACCGGTCTGTTTCCCATTGAACAACTCGTCTATTTTGACCACCACTGTACTGGAGTCCGGTGCTACGGCCTCTATTTTCAAACTGGCAATAAGCGGGTTGATATAGTTGTCCGCTACAGATGAGGCTAAAGCATCCGTGGCAGGAACTTCAGGAGTGAGACGTTGTTGGCGGATACATAATTTCTTCCCTTCGCGTTGCCATTCGAAAGTGACGGTTTGATTCTCATAATTGATGCCTTTGTTCACTCCGGCCTCGTTCAATTCCAAAGGCACTTTCTGCAAGCGGTTGGTAACCAGAAATTCACGTCCTAACAGTCGGGTCGGGAATTCCAAATAGAAACTGCCGTTTTTCTTTATGATATTGGCAATTCCTTTGAGGGCAACCGAGTCTCTTCCTGTCAGCTTTTTATAATCAGATGCAACCGAGTCTTTGGGCTCTGCTTTCTTTCTGTTTTTTGCCAGAAGGGGAAAAATGCCTGTATTTGCAGATGCAATAGAAGATTCCGCTATCGTGGTCATAGCGAAAGAAAACAGGCTTATCCATATTATGTTTTTTCTCATTCCTTGTGTTCTATATAATACTTATAATTATGTCTTAATCCAAAATACTATTCATTTTTTGTGCAAAAAGAAAAGTACCCCGACAGTGTTTTCCGACGAGATACTTTGCATTAGATTATTTAAAGACGTACTTCTTTTTATCTCAGACGGGCCAGAGTTTCTTTAATCCGTTTCATGGCCTCGACAATGTTTTCGTCACTGGTGGCATAGCTCATGCGGAAACATTCGGGAGAGCCGAAAGCGTCACCGCCCACTGTAGCCACATGACCCACCTCAAGCAGGTACATGGCAAAATCGGTGGAGTTGTTGATTACACGTTCACCGTCTTTCTTACCGAAATACGAGCTGCATTTGGGGAACAGATAGAATGCGCCTTCCGGGCTGTTCACCTCCAATCCGGGGATTTCTTTAGCCAATTTGACAATCAGGTTTTTACGGCGTTCAAAAGCCTGGCGCATATCTTCTACGCACTGTTGTGAACCCGTATAAGCGGCTTCGGCTGCCTTTTGCGAAACGGAACAAGGACCGCTAGTGTACTGGCCCTGTAGCTTGTTACAGCCTTTTACAATCCATTCGGGAGCAGCAATGAAACCGATTCTCCATCCCGTCATGGCGTATGCTTTCGATACTCCGTTGACGATGACTACGCGGTCTTTTATTTCCGCGAACTGGGCGATGCTTTCATGTTTGCCGATATAATTGATGTGCTCGTAAATCTCGTCGGCAATGACAATCACGCGTTCATGTCGTGCGAGGACGCGAGCCAGACCGGCCAACTCTTCTTTGGAATATACCGAACCCGTAGGATTGCTGGGAGAGCAGAGAATCAACGCACGTGTTTTCGGCGTGATGGCCGCTTCCAACTGTTCGGGTGTAATCTTGAAATCTTGTTCTATGCCCGCTTCTACAATGACGGGTTCTCCTTCGGCCAATTTGACCATTTGGGGATAGCTGACCCAATAAGGAGCCGGAATGATCACCTCATCGCCGGCATTGACCAATGCCATGATGGCATTACATACAGATTGTTTGGCGCCGTTGGAGCAAAGAATCTGTGCCGGTGCATAGTCCAAGCCGTTTTCGTTTTTTAGCTTGGCAGAGATGGCTTCGCGCAGTGCGGGATAGCCCGGTACGGGAGAATAGCGTGAATAATTCTCTTCTACGGCTTTGATGGCAGCCGCTTTGATATGGTCCGGGGTGTTGAAATCCGGTTCGCCGACACTTAAATTGATTACATCTACACCTTGTGCTTTCAGCTCGCTGCTTTTTTGAGACATAGCTAAAGTTGCAGAGGGAGAAAGTCTGTTCAAACGGTCTGATAGTTGATTCATATATGTTTCTTAATTTATTGATTCTCGTGGCTTGATGTTGCAAAGTTAGGCAATTCTGCGGATATGTGCTACACTTTTAACTCCTTTTCGATGAAAAAGGTGACTTTTTGGTGTAAAATCAATCTTATTCCCTGCTGTTATTTTCTTTTTCCAAGGATTTTCAGCAGTTGGAGAAACAAATTCAGGAAATCCAGATACAAAGTGAAACTACCCATTAAAGCCAACTTTTGCGTGCTTTCGTCCAGTCCCATTCCGTGTTCACGCAACATGGCCTTGATTTTCTGGGTGTCGTATGCTGTCAGTCCGACAAAAACGAGTACAAGGGCATACGTGATGCCCCAGTCGAGCGTAGTGCTGGCTATAAACCAGTTCGCAATGGTCGCGATGATAAGTCCGATAAGTGCCATGATGAGATATGTTCCCATTTTGCTTAAGTCTTTATGAGTGAAATATCCTACTAAGGACATGGTTCCGAATGTGCCGGCCGTGACAAAGAAAGTAGAGGCGATGGAACCTATTTCGTATACCAGAAAAATGGTAGACAGAGTAACACCGGTAAGGATGGAATACAGAATGAACAATAGAGAGGCGTTGGTGAATGACAACTTGCTGACACGGCCTATCAGGGTAAAGGCTACGACGAGTTCGGCAATGATAAGTCCGAGGAAAACGGCCTGATTCCCCAATATGAATTGCATCAGTGTGGCATTGCCTGCCACGCATGCGGCTGTCAGTCCGGTAATGGCCAAAGCGAATGTCATCCACCGATAGACATTGCGCATGAGTTTGGAAAACACGGAAGCCTGTACCGTCTCTTCCGGGTTATAAGCATATATGTTTTTAGTTTCCATTATGTCGTTGAGAGTAGGGTTATTTATTGAAATGCAATGTGTGTCCCATGCGTTCTTTTTTGGTTCGCATGTATTTTTCGTCATAAGGGGTGACCGGAACTTCGATGGGAACATTTTCCACGATTTCGAGTCCGTAGGCCTCCAAACCTACACGTTTGACCGGATTGTTCGTCAACAGGCGCATTTTATGTACGCCCAATTCATGCAGGATTTGAGCTCCGACGCCGTATTCGCGTTCATCGGGCAAGAAACCGAGATGTACGTTGGCATCTACGGTGTCCATACCTTCTTCTTGCAATTTATAGGCTTTCATCTTGTTGAAAAGACCTATGCCGCGCCCTTCCTGGTTCATGTAGAGGATAACGCCCTTTCCTGCTTCTTCTACCATGCGCATGGCTTTGTGGAGTTGTGCTCCGCAATCACAACGTTGGCTGCCGAATATGTCTCCGGTGACGCACGAGGAATGTACACGCACTAAAATCGGTTCGTCCGGTTCCCATTCTCCTTTGATAAGCGCCACGTGTTCCAGTCCGTTGCTAATCTGGCGGAAAGTGATGTCGCGGAAGTGCCCGTAGTCGGTAGGCATGTCTACTTCCGGGCCTCGTTCCACCATCGATTCCTGTTTGAGCCGATAGGCAATCAAGTCGCGTATGGCTATGATTTTGATTCCGAAGCGTGCGGACACCTTTTGTAATTCAGGCATGCGGGCCATGGTACCGTCCGGGTTCAGGATTTCGATGAGGGCGGCAGCCGGTTGCAGGCCGGCCAGACGTGCCAGGTCGACAGCGGCTTCTGTATGTCCGGCACGGCGCAGTACGCCTTTGTCTTGCGCATACAGCGGGTTGATATGTCCCGGGCGGCCAAAGGTTTCCGGGCGGGAAGACGGGTCGGCCAATGCGCGGATGGTGGCGGCCCTGTCATGTGCGGAAACCCCGGTGGTACAGCCTTCCAGTTTGTCTATGGTTATGGTGAAAGGGGTTCCTAAGATAGAAGTATTGGTGCTGACCTGATGAGGTAAGTCCAGTTCTTCACTACGTGAAATGGTAATCGGTGCACAGAGCACGCCTCTTCCTTCCTGAAGCATGAAATTTACTTTTTCAGGCGTAATCATTTCCGCAGCCGTGATGAAGTCGCCTTCATTCTCACGGTCTTCGTCATCCACTACTATTATGAACTTGCCTTCTTTGAAGTCGGCAATGGCTTCTTCTATTGTGTTCAGTTTAAATGTATCCATGACTTTATGATGTTTTATTCGATTTCTGATATCTTCTCGATTCGTTCGGCGATAAACGCGCTGTATTTTTTTATTTGTTGTATATCTTTGTAAAGACGCAACCTGTATCGCCAGATTCGGAAATAAAAGAATATGCCCACAGGGAATATGATGCCTAACACCATATTCCACTTATAATTATGGAAGGGGCGCGTATGTGCATGTGTAGGCACGATAGGAAGCTTGTTCAGGGCATCCAAGATTGCCGCGTCCCGGCTGTTGGACAGTATGGTGATGAGGTTTTCCATTTTTCGGCTCAGGCTGATAACCTCATGGTCGTCTATATTATGGAAGAAAATGTGCAGGTAGTTGGGCGGCAGACGTAATCGGCTCTTTTGTGCGTATGCTTGCCATTCTTGCGATAAAGCCGTGAGTTCCGTTTTTACAACGGGATAATCCGGGTCGTGTATGACGACTTCTTTACGGGCGATATGACGGGATATGCGGAGTCCCAGAATCTTACGTATCACATTGATATATGCTTCGATATTGAATACGGCCGAGTCTTTATTGGCTTTGTAAGTCAGGAAAATGCCGATAGGGCAGAGTACCATGGAGCTAAGCCATTCGCCGAACCAAGGAATCCATTCCCCGCTTTTTGCCATTTTCTCTCCTGACACGTTGATGATATAATAGAAGATGAAAATGGTGACGGATATGACAACCGGTACACCCAAACCACCTTTACGGATGATGGCTCCAAGAGGGGCACCGATAAAGAAGAAGAACAGGCAGGCTAATGAGAGTGTGAACTTCTTGTGCCATTCCACCCAGTGTGTCCGGGTGGACTGGTCTATATCTTTCGAAATCAAACCGCGAAATTCATATTCGTTAGTGGCTATCGTACTTTTTTGCATGGCGTTCCGTAATACGCCCTGTTGTTGGCTGACGGTCAGTTTGCTGTATAAGGTGTCGAAGTTCAACGTCTGGCGGGCTATCTTGACGGAGTCTTGTGAGGCTATGTTTACTTTCCTTCGATAAGTCGTATTCTGCAAATAGGCAAAAAGCGAGCGGCCGATACTGTCGCTTTTATGTGCCAAAGAATCGAGTCCGGTTTCAATCTCCCGCAAATTTTTGGTTTGTGCGCTTCCGCTGAATACATTGGCATCCATCATGTTGAAATTGTTGTCGAACGGAATCAGGTCGGTTTCTTGGATGAATGTCTCCCTCATGTAAGGCACGTTGGCACGAGCCATCATGTTGCCTTGGGCTTGCATGTTACGAAAACGTTCTCCGGCGTACATCGTCAGCATAAGATGCTTTTCGTCAGCCGTCGTTTTGAGTTCTGCGGAGTCGGCCAATACGATTTGTGCATCTTCATACCCGTCGGTCGTACTATAAATCATGACTCCGTAGAGCATACCGTTTTCCTTTCCTTTCTTCTCCACGAAAATGTTATATCCAGGAATCTCACTGTAGAAAATACCTTCCGGGATTTCCAGTTCAGGCGATTTTTGTTTCATGGAATAGATGAGCGTATAAAACTTCTTTTGGGCTTCCGGGCCGGTTATGTTCTGGAAATAAAATGAACCGATACAAAGTAGGATATTAAAGATGATAATGGGCTGCAGTATGCGGACGAGCGGAATGCCGGCAGCTTTCATGGAAAGCAGTTCGAAACGTTCGCCGAGGTTACCGAAAGTAATGAGCGAGGCTAAAAGAATGGCCAAAGGTAAGGACATGGGGATGAGTGTCAGGCTGGCATAATAAAAGAAGTGTGCGAGGACGTCCAATGTCAAACCTTTCCCGATGAGCTCGTCCACGTATCGCCACATGAATTGCATCAGGAAAATGAAAAGGCAGATGAAAAACGTGCCAACGAAGAGCAAAGAATAGGCTTTGAATACGAATATGTCTATTTTCTTAATGAACTTCATCCCATTGTTGTTCGTACGAATTAACGGACAAAGTTAGTATAAAAAAATATTGTAGCCTTATATTTTAGATGTTTTTATGGAACAGTGTTCTATAAAAGAGACTTTTCGGTGGCTCCTACAAGTGGGGTAAACTTTACTGTGCTGAGAGAAAACAGAATGGAATCTGACTGTACAAAGTGCTTTTTAAAAGGCTCTTTGAAGATAAAATGAAAAAAAGTAGAATTTTCTTTTGGTGAAATGAAAATAATGCGTACCTTTGCAACCGCAAACGCAAGGATGGCGGGATAGCTCAGCTGGTTAGAGCGCATGATTCATAATCATGAGGTCCCCGGTTCAATCCCGGGTCCCGCTACTTCTAAAGTTTATGGGCATTTGAGAGGCTTCCACTCTTGAGTGCTTTTTTTATTTTTATGGGTATTTGCACAGATTTTGCATGGTTTTCCCGATAAATAACGGATAATCAATGAAATCGTAAGGTAATACAGTATTGTTTTGGAAATATTTTAAGGTAACATTGAATATGTTTGTTCTGAAATTCAGTAGAATATTTTGTATTCCAAAACAAAAGCTTTACTTTTGCATAAACAATAAAAGGCATGAGAGTCATAGCGAGAAGCAAAATAATCGAGTATTATACCGAGCATCCTGACGCGGAAACTGCACTCGAAGACTGGTATCAGAAAGTGAAGAAAGCAGAGTGGACTTGTTTTGCTGACATGAAACAGATGTTTAACAGTGTGGATAATGTAGGCAACCAACACTATGTGTTCAATATCAGAGGAAACAATTATCGGTTGATTGTAGTAATCAAGTTTACGATAAAAACAGTCTTGATTCGCTTTATCGGTACTCATGCCGAATATGATGTAATTGACGCTAAAAATATATAGACGTATGGCAAAGATTCAGAATGAAACAGCTTATAAGGCAGCAATGGATAGAATAGAAGAACTTCTGCCATTGGTTGATGACAATACGCCTTTAAATGACAAGAATCTGATAGAATTGGATTTGTTGTCAGAACTTGTTGCGGATTATGAAGATGAACACTATCCGATAAAATCACCTTCTTTAGTGGATGTGATAAAACTTCGTATGTATGAAATGGGATTGAATCAGGTGAAACTTTCAGAACTTCTTGGAGTAAGTCCTTCACGTGTCAGCGACTATCTTACGGGACGTTGCGAGCCTACCCTTAAAGTAGCTCGTGAAATGAGCCGGAAACTCAATATTGATGCGAATATAGTGTTAGGTATCTGATGAGAAATTCGTTTTAAAAACGACCATTTGCACGAAAATTGCACAAATATTATATTTTAAAGTTTATGGGCATTTGGGAGGCTTCCACTCTTGAGTGCTTTTTTTATTCTAATCGTTTCCATGTAGTTTCACTGTTTTTGTTTTTCCTGGTATGATGGTCAGGCGGGCCGTGCCGTTTTCTTTGATTTCCACGTTGATATATCGTGCTTCAACCACGACCTTACCGTCCAACATGATGATACCCCATAGGCGAGGATTACCTTCAAAGGCACAGTAGTTGCCTACCGGTGTTTGAAGGTTACGGTAAATTGGTGGTACAATCACCTTGTCCCCCTGTTTCAATCCCCATTTCAGTCCTGATTTGAACGGTTTTGCATGTTGGATCCTGTTTAATCGTTCTTTACGTTTTTGGATTTTTTCCCGTTTTTCTATGCTTTTCCGTTGGGCGGCGCGTTGGGCGGCTTCAGCTTTCAGGCGAGGTATGACCACCTCAAAGGTTTCTTCTTCCGTTTGGGGCTTTTCGCGTGCGATGTATTGCTTGCCTTCTCCTTCTTTGACGAGATAATATTTACCTTCATTGTCTTCAACGATTATACTACCGTCTGGCAACATTCCGCAAAAATGGTAATAGGTTTCGTAATCGTCTGCGAGCAGGCATACGCAGTCATACCCCGATGTGTCATCTTCCTTGTCTACTTGCCTGCATTGGGGCATAGTCAGAAAATCATAAAATCTCAGGCAGAAACCATGCTGACACACCTGTTGCAGGCTCGTATTCAATTCTTTCTTATACAATATCTTTGTCCGGCTATAGCAAATACCGTCAACTTCCAGCATCTGCACCTTGCCGAAAGTCAGCACCTTAGGTTTTTGTTTATATGACTTTCCGCTCCTCAGGTCGATATAGGACATTTTGCCTCTGTTGTCTGTAGCAGCGAGAAGTTTGTCCTTCAGAAACTTTAGTTTCCTGAAACATTCCAACTGAATTTTTATTTCGCCGACTTCGTTTACGACTCCGACAGACCAGTTTTTGAAACGTACGGCTGCAAAACCGTCATCTGTATCGAATACCGAAACATACTGTGGGGGAGCTGTTATTTTATTTTCGATTTTCAACCCGTACAAGCCATATACCCTGTCTTTGAAAGCATTCAGGATTTTATGATTAAGGTGACTCTCCAAGCTGTCTTTTGCGTTGGTCAAGTAATCCGGGAGCCGGTCGTGTGTCATTACCAACTCAAGGGTGTCATTGGGGCGTATGGTGTCATTTGCCGTTAAGTTTTCGGCGGCACAATAATATCCCGTTTCGATGCTATGGGCATTCCCCTTTCCCGCTAATCGTCCTTCGAACATGGTTTGCCAGTCACGGTTTGCAGAGGGGAGGCCGAACATACGGTAGAGTCCCACATTGTCTATCAGCATGCAGTATTCTTTGCCCTTGCTCTTCCTCAATCCGCGTCCCACCTGCTGCAAATATTGGGCCAACGAAAGGGTAGGGCGTGCCATTTGTACGAACTCGATGTCCGGACAATCGAATCCTTCGCTGAATACATCCACGTTGACCAACACCTGTATCCGTCCCTGCTTGAAATCCTCCACGAATTGTTTCCTTTGCAGGGCGGGTGTCTTGCTGTCTATCGCCACGGCATTCATTCCATGCCCGCTGTAGTAAGAAGCGATATTCCGGGCATGTCCGATACTGATGGCATAGACGACGCCTTTCTTTCCGTCGGCATAATGCCTGACACTCTCGTACAATTTTTCGATGGTCGGCCTTTTGTTGAGTATGGTGTCCATTTCCTTGATTTGGAAGTCTCCGTTCCAACTTCGTTTACTCAGGTTGTCAATCAGCTTTTGGTCGTCGCTGTCCGGTTTGATGGAGGCATAGTCGAAGACCGAAAGCCACCCCTTGCTGATGAAGTCGGCAATGCTGTCAGACATGACCAACGTATCGAACAAGTCCGTGAATCCTCTGCGGTTCAGCCGGCACGGAGTGGCTGTCATGCCCAATTTCTTGGCATGGGGGTAACGCGTCCAAAGTTCCTTATAGCTTTCGGCCAAGGCATGATGGGCCTCGTCGATGACTATCAGTGCCGGCGTATTGTGGATGTCGTCCCAGTGGCGTGACAGCCATTGGATAGACATTGCCCTTACCCGTCCGTCCTCCTTACGGATACCATATCGTGCGACGGTGTCTTCTATTTGTTCCACCAGTTCACGCCGGTGAGCGATAATCCAGACGCACAAATCCTGTTCCGCACTCAAGAGGTCATAAATGATGGATGCCAACAAGTGGGTTTTCCCCGTACCTGTCGGCATCTGCACCATGACACTGGCATGGTTGCGCCACGCATCGAAGACACGTTGCTTGATGTTTTTTTGGTAGTCTCTTAACGAAAGTTCTTTTCCCAAATTGTTCTTGGACATGGGAAATGAAAGCGAAATAAAAAAGAATAATGGAATTATAAAGAAGCCGCCTGGTGGGCGGTTTCTTTTTAGGGAATACTTTAAAAATCAGGTCCGGTTTTTAAAGTATTTAATGAGTTGGCGGTTGTTCGTTGAAAAACTGGCCGAAAGTATTGCCGTTAGGCAGAAGCTATATCGTCAGGCGACAATCCTGTTAATTCGGTAATTTCAGCTGTTGTATAACCTTTCTGTTTCAATTTGCGCGCAATTTCAAAAGCTTTGTTTTGTTCGCCGATGTTTATGCCTTCTGCACGTCCTTCCGCTCTGCCTTCGGCTCGCTCTGTGTAAATGTTGTCGCGCAGAATCACGATGTTGTCCAAATGCCGATAGTAAGCATCCCGTTCACCTTGTGTCATGTTGTCCACTTTCAATCGTTCACGAACCTCTGCCAATCCCGGTGCATGCGCCGTATCCGAGATATTTCCCGTATTCAAATAGTATATCCATTCTTCCAACGGCGTTTTGGCCACTTTGTTGAAATCGTTCACTTTCAAGATATAATATTCGGGGTAGAGTTGGCTTACCTCGTCCACATTAAAGGTCTGGCGTTGGAACGGGGTCAACTCCAGTAAGTCATTTTCGTGGATGCCACGGAATTCCGTTTTTCCGTGATAGACAAAGTCCTTGCCATGTCCCAAAGAGAAATAAACGATATTCACACTGTACACTTTGCGTACCTTTTCGTAACTTTCTCCACGGTTGATATATTGCGTTACCAATTTGGAGGTTCCGAACAACATACGTTGGAAATAGGCATATTCATTATTGTTTTGCACTTCGATGAGAATCAGTTCTCCACGGGAGTTTACCGCGAGCATGTCCACCCGGTTGTATTTGTCGAACTCCTCTTCCTGGTTGCTTTCGCTTTCCAAAAGGTCACGGATGGTGATCTTCTCGCCTAATAGCGTGGTGAGTAATCCCTCAAGCACGCTGAAATTGGCCTTGTTGCGCAACAGGCGTTTCATAGCCCAGTCAAAACGGATATAGTTAGCCATGGCTCATCGGTTTTAAATATTACTACCAGTTTTTGCAAAGGTAGAAAATCTTTGCGGCAAAGCAATATGTTTTGTGTTTTTTATGCCATTTTCTCTTTTCCTATGTTCCAAAGGAAAAGGGGATTGCCTATAATGTACCTGCGCCACATGCGGCGTGGTTCTTTTATCAGGCGGTAAAGCCATTCCAACGAATGCTCCTGCCACCATTTGGGGGCACGTTGGTACGTACCGGCAAAGAAGTCGAATACGGCTCCTATCGTGCCACAGTGGCAATGGATGTCCAGTTCGTCCCAATGCTCAAATGCCCATTTTTCCTGTTTCGGAGCAGTCATGCCAATCCAAAGCAAGTCCGGACAGGCTTGGTTTATGGCATGGATGATGGTCTCATTGTCCTCCTTGCTGAACTCAGGCTTATAGGGAGGCGAATACGTCTCTACCGTAATGTTGGGATAATCCGAGGCGGCCCTTTTCTTTACCAGTTCCAACACATTCGGGCTGCTTCCCATGAAAAAGCATTTCCCTCCCTTTCTGTTCAGCTTGTCCATTTCAAGCACGAACAAATCCCATCCGGCAATCCTTTCTTTCGGTTGTGATTTTGCCTTGAGCCATTTGCACGCTTTCACGATGCTCGCCCCGTCGGGAATCAACACGTCGCCTTTCGCCAATGCCTCGGCGAATGCCTCGTCTTTCAAAGCCGTGTTGTAAGAATGCGCGTTGATGGTGTTTATCAAAAGTTTGCCTTCAGGCAACACCGAAAGAACATCCTTGCTTTCAAGGATGCTTAATGTTTTCAGTCTTAGCATAAATAGTAAAATAATTGTCTTTGTGGCTAAAAGCGATATTTTAATGCCGCAATGGAAAAAAGTTTGATGTCTAAACTGAGGGTATTTTATAAGGAAATTGATCTTGGAGCAATTCCCTTATAGTACAAATTGCAATTCAAATCTAATTTTTAGGTTGCCCAGAGGCTTATATGTTCTTATTTTTCCAATATTCAAAATACTGTGCACCTTCACTTCTAAGCCAGTCTATAGTTTCTTTTACATTTTTCTCATAACTTTGTTCAAAGGCACCGAAAATTGCGATTGTTATATTGCTTGGTGCGTAGAAGTCTTCTATCATGTTTCGATAGCGCATGGAATAGAGTGGGAAGTTAATGCCAATGAGCCTGATGATATTGCCGATGAGGGCACCTATATAGAAGAAACATTTAGGCATACGTTTGAGGGATTTACCTGTTATTTCTTTTGAAAGAGTATTAAGCCAAACGTATGAATCTATAGGCATGTCTCCTAAATAGTATGTTTTGCGATTGGACAATTCGTCAGGTGCATTTATGATTGCGTCAAGCTGTTTTACCAAGTTGCCAACGTATGAATATGTTCTTATTACCGGCTTACGTCCAGGGTGTACGTAGAGTCCTTTGGCTATCATCTTCCACAATTCATTGGGGTAACGCATGTGCCACGGTCCCCAGACATTGCATGGGCGAAATATTGTCCACTTACATTTCATACCGGATTTACGGATATACTCTTCGTCCATTTTCTTGCTGATACCATATACGGTGTGTGGTGCATAGTCGTCATCTTTCATGCCAAAAGGAACGGTCTTGTCTTTATATACATACTGTGTTGAGGCAAAAAGGGCATGTTTTACATAATCATGTTTCTTTATTTCGTTTACTACGTTTTCTGTTCCTTCAGTGTTTTCTATGTAGTCTTCCAACTTGTCGCTTAATGTGTCGGTTCGTGCCGCGAGGTGGATAACAATGGTGGGTTTGTATTTGTCAAAAGCGTCTGCAAGTTGTTTCTTGCTCATTATGTTGCCTTCATGCCAGTATTGTTGTTGGCTTTTCTTGGTTGCCGGTGCCTTGTCGTAATTTACGAAATGGTATCCTTTGGACTCAAATAATTCTATCAAGTTTGTTCCAATGAAACCTGATGCCCCAGTAATAAGGATGGAATCTGTTTCTGTCATCATGATCTTTTACTTTTTAAAATTAAACAATATTTTTCTTGATAAGTTATAGACCCATTTAGGCATTAAATAAATAATAATGTAAATTAAGAATTTTCTTATTATATTATCTTGATAAATAGTAAATTGATGGCAGTACTTCCTGTATTTTTTTTTATTTGTAGCCGCAGACATGAGTATATAGCAGAATAAAGGAAATTTATTATATTTCTTTTTCCATATATTTAGTCCATTATCAAATAATCCCTCTTTTTCTAAATCCCTTGACATATTTGGAAGGCCTAATAAAGAATATTTTGGCCAATCAGTACCCCATGCTCTGTGTGCAACTTTTCTTTGAATACAAAGTGGATAATTTACGTAAATAATGCTTCCTCCTTTATTTCCATAATAAAGAATTCCCATGAATTCAAATCCGTAATGTTCATTAGTATCAAAGACTAAACCTCGTTCCCAAACTTCACGATGAAACATTACGGCAGACATAAATGTAGCACCCCAAAAATTATCAGTTATGAATTTGGTAGAGTTAGTATAAATGGTTCTTATGTCTTGATAATAGTTATTGTAAACCGTTAAAGATTTAATGGGGTTACCATTTTCATATCCAACAAGACGATTAAAATAGAATAATCCACAGTTGTTACAATTTTCAATTTCGGATAAAAGATAGCTTACAAGAAATGGGGCAGGTAAATCATCATCTCCCCATAGTATTACATATTTACCCTTGGAAAAAGCTACAGTCCTTTTGAATTGTTCTCCTAATGTGACTCTGTCAGTACAATCATAAAAGCGAATAAAGTCATATTTCATTATAAACTCTTTAACAACCTCTGTTGTGTTGTCATCTGATTTATTATTGACTATGAGGAGTTCGGCGAACTCTTTTACTGGCTTTATTTGAGGTATAAAATGTTTTAGTGTAAATTGCAAATATTGCGCTCTATTGAGTGTGGGGATAGCTATTGATAATTTTATTCTATTCATACACTTTGATTTATTTTGTCGAGGCCAAAAAGATAAAATGATTTAAGAATGGAATGAAATATTTAGATATCACTATTTGTAGATAAAATACTTTGAAAAAACTTTTCCTTTTGTCTTAATTCAGGTATCTGTCTATTACATCGGTTAAATTAAATGTTGCTTTAAATCCCGTTGCATTTCTGAGTCTTGTTCCATCTAAAGCGAGATACTTCATGCCGGTATCAGTGCGTTGTGCAGAACCAAAGCATCCTTTGGGAGTTTCTTTCCCCATAAAATGATGTATCTTTGTCACAATCTCCTTTACGGTCATGGTTTCTTTACCTTCTATATTATACAAACCTGAAGGCAAGTTTTGTTCTATTGCGAGAGCTATCATACGTGGCACTTCGTGAACATAGATATACTGTCGTGTCTGGTCTCCTGACGTAAAATGCAATTCTTCGCCATTGCGAATGGCATGAACCGTATAAGGTATAAGTCGTTGGGGATTTTCCCTTTCTCCATAAATCGTAGGTATATAAAAGTGCCAGTGGATAAAGTCATGTTTATAGGAAGCCACGAATTTACTCAACATCCTTTTGCTCACCGTATAATCGTTAGGGGCAGGACATGTAGATGTAAGCAGATCCATTTCGGTAAAGAAACGTTTTTCTTCTGTCTCGCCCATTTCAAACACACTGCCGAATGTGATAAAACGTCCTTTATAATCTAATTCTTTTAATTTATTGCAAATTAAGACAGGAACTGTTACATTCAGATTATAAATAAGATTATAATTTTCTTTCAAGTTTGATTGTATGCCCGCACCGATAGCATATATCACCACATCGCTTGACAGTAACTTGCTACAATCCAAGTCTGCGTCCATTAAGTCCACTTTATGGAAGTTGTCGTACTTATGTTCCGTTGGCTTGTCAAGCCCGTACATATCCAACTCATACCCTTTATCGTTACAATACTGGGCGATAGCTGTGGAAAGGAATCCGTTGGTTCCTAATATTGAGTATTTCATTTTAATATGATGTAAACTTGTTAATTTCTTCTATGCAGAGTTGATAGACATTCTCTGTTTTATATCTTTTATACCAATCAGCTACAAGGTTCATGCACTGCTGCATATTCATTCTTGGTTGCCATCCGAGTTTGGTCTTTGCCTTATTTATATTTAGCATAAGAAGTTTCGCTTCGTGCACGGCGTTCGGGTCAGATGTGTCTTTTAATTCTCCGTGTCCAAAATTCTTGACTAATTCCATTGCAACCTCCCAAACAGTAGATACAGACTCGCTTTCGGGGCCAAAGTTCCAACCTTCGCAATACTTAGTCGGATTGTTCCACATTTTCATAGCTAATAACATATAGCCAGACAAGGGTTCTAACACATGTTCCCAAGGACGTATGGATTTAGGCGAACGTATGTTAATCTCCTGTCCGGCTTCCAATGCACGTATACAGTCGGGAATTATTCGGTCAAGTGCCCAATCACCTCCTCCGATGACATTGCCTGCACGTACGCTGGCCAACGATACGGTATGTTTCTTGCCGTAGTCATCTGGATTGAAAAAAGAACGGCGCCAACTTTGGATGGCTATTTCAGCTGCCCCTTTACTGGACGAATATGGGTCGTAACCACCAAATGGATCCGTTTCTACATAGCCGTTCATTTGTTCGTTGTTATCGTAGCACTTATCTGTGGTAATCATAATACCAACTTTTACCGATGTTGTAGCACGGATCGCTTCCATTACGTGAATCGTACCCATAACGTTCACCTCATAGGTTTCAACGGGGATTTCGTAGCTTAGCCTTACAAGCGGTTGAGCCGCAAGGTGGAATATGATTTCAGGTTGGTATTTGGCAAAAATCTCTTTTATTAGCTTTCCGTTGCGGATGTCTGCCCGGATGTCTGCCAACAGCCTGTCCCCGATGCCGGAAAGGGTGTAGTTGTCCTTTTCGCTATAAGGGTCAAGGGCTACACCTATGACATTGGCTCCAAGTTCGTGAAGCCAAATAGAAAGCCAAGAACCCTTGAATCCAGTATGTCCCGTTACAAGTATTCGTTTTCCACGGAAAAAATTATTAAATATATCTATCATTTTGAATACTACATTATATTATATGCAATTGTGTCTTTCGGGTCATATAGCAAGTCTGTATATGCCAACAATATAAAATCCCTATCAGAATTATTGATTACCACATGTGCAACATTGTTAGGGACAAAGACCGTAATGGCTTTTTCCAGACTCATTTCAATGTCTTTGCGCTTATGCGTTACCACATCTTCGAGTCTTAGAATAGCGTTACCTTCAATAATGGTAAACCATTCTACCGCTTTGGGATGATAATGTCCTCCTTTGGCTTGTCCCGGCTTACCCATGGTAAGATAAACCTCTCCGGTATGTTGGGGTATTCCCTCTTCTGTACCTGTAATAGCCTTTAAAAACCATCCTCTTTCATCAGAGATAAGTCGACGAGGGATTATTTTGACTTGTTCTATTTGTTCCATATACATTTAAATATTTCCAGTTTGTTTTCTTGCCTCTATACTTGGCACTGCACGTTCCCATCGTTTCCATGGGGCTTTGTCTTCAGAGAGCAATTTTTCAAGCATGTTTTTTTCTCGTATGTTATCCATGCATTGCCAAAAACCTTTGTGAATGTACGACATCAATTCTCCTTCAGCCGCAAGTTTTACAAGTGCCGTTTTCTCAAATACGCAGTCATCACCGTCGAGCATCTCGAAGATCTCTGGCTGCAACACCATGTATCCTGCATTGATGGGACTACCGTCCAAGGTGTTTTTTTCTCGGAATGATCGGACGGAATTGTTCTCAGATATGTCTAACACACCCTTGTCTTGTGCCATTTTTACGGCTGTCAGGGTTGCCAGTTTGCCATGGCTTTGGTGGAAAGCCAACAGTTTGTCTATTTCCACATCGCAGACACCATCACCGTAGGTCATCATGAATGCTTCGTTGCCGATATATTTTTGGATACGTTTTATGCGTCCTCCGGTCATGGTGTTGTAACCAGTGTCTACCACTGTCACTTTCCACGGCTCCATGTTAGAGTTGTGTACGGTCATCTCATTTTTCCCGCAGCGGTAGTCGAAAGTCACATCGGAATTATGGAGGAAGTAATTGGCAAACCATTCTTTAATGTATTCTTGTTTGTAGCCCGCACAGATTATGAACTCCGTATGTCCGTAATAGGCATACTCTTTCATGATATGCCATAGTATGGGCATTCCACCGATTTCTATCATGGGCTTGGGCTTGAATTGGCTTTCTTCGCTTATGCGCGAGCCGAAGCCACCGGCTAAAAGGACTACTTTCATAGTGTTGTGTTTTTATATTGTTGTTTCCCTATTTGCTCCTTGCTCCAGTCAACAGGTTGAGTAAGCGAGGGGCGTATCGTTTTAACAGGGCGTAAGCGGCATAGCTGTAGGCAGTGGCGAAAGCAACTAAAATGAATGGCGCGATGTAAAGTATGAGACCTGAAGGATGCAATACCTTGTAGGAAATCTTTAATACATATCCCATCCAAGGCTCATGGAAGGCATAGATGAAAAATGAAGCTGTTGATACAGCCGTGAGCCATTTGGGGATGCCACTTATTGATATTACTGAGACGCACTTGTATATTGCCACAAAGTGTATGATACCGAATATGGCATGTATTGTCTCATAGTGCCAATCATAGTAGAATGAAATTATGGTAGTAATTAATGTGGATATCCATACAACAAGAAGTAATTTCCCGTTAAAACATTCAATCCACGTAAATGGGTTTTTCTCTCTTATTGCAAACCAACACCCTATGCCAAACCAGAACAATGTACTACTTGACATGCCTGCCACACTAAAAGGGAGAAGTAAATACACACATATAAGTATTACGGGAAAACTCTGCGGTATTATCTTTACCAACAGATGGATGGCCGGTGTTAGCATGATAATCACAATAAGATCTCTAAGAAACCACATCGTACTAAGTATCGGTGCCCCATTTCTGATATTCCAAAACATTTTTATATAGTCTGAGGTCTCAAAGTCAGCTATTTTCTTTAGGGAGTTGCCTGAAAACAAATGTGCTAATCCAAGTGCTTCTTGTAGTATAAATGGGATAATAAAACCTACGATACACCATAAAATATATGGTACCAACAGCGTTCTTACTCTTTTCTTCCATTTATCAACAATACGGCCCGGTTTCAAGAAAAACAAGAAACCACTTACAAGAAAAAACATTGGAACAGCGTTATCCACGAGTATTCGTGTCACCACTTGTGTCCACATGCCTAGTGCTGATTTGTCGTCAAGATTAGGTATTGCATCTTTAATATTAGCATGTATAAAAAGAACCAATAATATACTTACACCTTTAAGTAAGTTGATATTATTACTTTGTTTCTGTGATAATATTATCATACGTTTTTCCTGATTTTATTTTCCAATATGCACATGGCATACAAAGCCATGGTTATGCTGTGTTTCATACAGAAGAAAAATACACGTTGTTTCAAAGGTAAGCGATGGTATGGATAGTCTGAATAAATGGCCTTCATGCGTTTGTCATTGCATCTCATCCTGATATTTTGGTATTTCTTTCCATTTATGTTTTTTACAGCCTCATATTTGATGATGTTACGGAAGAAATAGAAAATGAAGCGTTGGTAATGCAACTTATATTGGTTTTCGGGCAAACAGTGTTCAAACCGTTCCTTCACTTCATCAAACAGGTGGCAGTAGGTTGTAAATTTAGCGTGGGTATAGTTGCGTGATAATGATAATGGGTTGTAGCGGTAATTGTAGCCGACGAAAGGTATATATCCTATCCGTGTGGCATGCATCAGGAAATCCATGTTGAACGGGATGTCTTCCGACCCATTATCACGTTCATTTTCGAAACGTATGCTGTTTTCTTCTATTATTTGTCGGCTGTATATTGCACGCCACGCTGATACCAGATACTTCACGTCCGATGGATATTCGGGCAGTGGTCCTATCATGTCCATCATATACTTTTTCACTTCATCGGCAGTCTCTTTAGTGAAAGTCTCCTTTATTTCGCGTGACTCTGCAAATTTTCCCCCAAGGTCATAACGATAGTTACACCAACAAGCATCAAGCCTTTTTGTTTTTGCTTCATTGTATAACATCTCATACATCTTATTGTCCACATAATCATCGGAATCAATGAATGCCACATATTCACCAGTGGCAATGTCAAGACCCGAATTGCGTGCATAACCTAATCCTTCATTCGTCTTTTTGTGGATGACCTTTATCCTATAGTCTTTGGATGCCCATTTGTCGCACATTTCGGGCACTCGGTCGGGCGATACGTCATCGACAAGTATTATTTCTATATCCTCCAATGTTTGTTCCACAAGAGAATTCATACAGGCATCGAGATACCGTTCTACCTCGTAACACGGTACTATTAATGAGATTTTAGCCTTATTCATTCTGAAAATATTTATTGGATTTACAGTAGTTTCCTTATGAAGGATTTTAAGAATACAACTACATTTTCTATTAGATTTTTTATTTTAGGATTTTGGAAACTGTAAGCTTTTTTTAAGTATTCTAACCCAATTCTATATTTTCCATAATATACTAAACTGTTTGCTAAGTTTAGGTATAAATATTGATATATTGCATTCTTTTTTTGATATGTTTCAAAATCCATTTTATATTTGTTTAAAAAGAACTCTAAATACTCAATTTGTTTTAGCGGTTCATTGGTTATGACTGAAGTTGTTGTAACATGTTTAATTAATAATGGCATTTGGAACGTACTAATCATGAGATATTTTCTGAAAAAACGAATGTATAGTTCCCAATCCTGATGTCTACGGAAAGACTCATCAAAACCGTTAAGTTCTTCAAGTGCGTTTCGTCGGAACAAAACGGAAGATGTATTGAAGTGTGCATTACCACTTAAGATTGCTTCTATAAGATTCCCATTTTGTTGGCATTTTACTATATCTTGATGATGGTGATATTGAATTATAGAATCACAACAACAAGCTGCATATTTTATGTTTTTTTCTAGTAAATCAACTTGATTTTTTATTTTGTCTGGCAAGAACTCGTCATCATCGTCCAAGAAATTTACGTATATTCCCTTGCTAGCTTTAAGGCCAGTATTACGAGCGGTAGCTCCATTTTTATTTATGTCGTGCTTGATATATTTAACTTCTCCTTTTTTTATATAATTACGTATTGCCTTCTCCGTTTCTATCTGGTATTTACTACCGATTCCATTATCGTCAACAATGATGATTTCAATATTTTTATAAGTCTGTGACAAAGTACTTTTGATGGCACGTTCTAAGTTATAAGGCCTGGAAAATGTAGGTATGATTACACTTACCAAATCATTCTTTTTATTTTTCATAACGGCTATTGCATTAATGAATAATATGCACTCTCTAGTTGTTTTGCAATGTGGCTTGGTGAATACGTTTCTTTTATATGTTCTGATAATATTGGTTGTGTAGTCACTTTCCCGTCTAAATATCCTTTTATAGCATAGCCTATTTCATCTACACTATATGGATTGACTAATGAGGCCATACCGGCATAGTATTCTTTAGGGCCTGGAATATCAGAAATGACAATTTCACAGCCGTAAAGAGCCGCATCTACGGCAACTATACCTACACCTTCATATAAGCTAGGTAGGGCAAAAACCTTGGCTGTTTTATAAAGTTCTAATTTTTTTTCTTCTGATATAAATCCTAAAACTTTAATATTGTCACATCCTGAAATTTCTTTTTCTAAATGATAATATGCTTCTGGAGTTCCCTTATTCCCTGCCAAAACCAATTCAAAATTGTATTTCTTTGCTGCTTTTATTAATCTCAGGACATTTTTCCTTTCTTGGGTTATGGAGCTAATATGTAAACAGAAAGGTTTTCGTTTGCTCTGTTCCCCTTCACTTATACAGCCTTCTTTGTATGAGTATGCCAAAGGGATGTGAGCCAATTTAGAAATGTCTACGCCTTTTATTTTTGTGAGATACTCTGCTTCACATTGTGATCTCACAAATATTAGTTTGAAATTATCATATTTGTCTTGAGTTAAGAATCTTGTAAAAGGGAAGAGTATTCTTATGTAGTTCTTCAGAATAATGGACTTATTTTCCAATTTTATAGGCTTTGGGTCAATAATTGGCGAGAAACAAATGTTAGGGTTTATGTGTTTTAACCTAAATGCAACATCGTTGTGCCATGAACCGCTACACCCAAAAAGATGTATTATATCAAATGATTTCCAATCATAGTGTTTCCAGTTATTTATAAAAGTTATGCTATGTCCAAGTCTTTTTAAGGAAACAGCCCAATTCTCAGCTTGACTACGTATTCCATTAGATTGCCCGGAAATTATAACCTCTGGATAAAGAATATAAGCTATATTCATTGTTGTTGCTTGTTTGGTAATGAGATGTTTTTTAAATGTTTGTTGGGGTATATTAAAAATAATGGTAGCCAAAACAGTTCCATTCCCAAAATTGTACCGGTAGATAATAGTAACAATATGTTGAATATAAATATCATTGGGATTAATATATCGTTGTTTTTGATAAGTTGTATACTGTTATATAAAGCGCGGAATATCAAAACGCATAAAAACAATGAAAAAAAAATTCCGAAAGTCATAAGTATTTCTAGAAAAAAATTGTGTGGGTATATTCCTTTAAATGGGCCTTCCAAAATTCGAAAATGTGAGCCAAAAAAAGGATGGTCGAATATTTGTCTGATAGCATAAGAATATATGGAAAATTCTCCAACTCGACCTGATGCACCATCAGATTCAATGTTTGCAAAGCGGCTGAATAATTCTATATCATTATTTTCGGAGAAGTGTTGGACAAATAAATAGATTAATACGACCAAAGGTAGAAATAGAATTGTTTGTTTTGATAAAAAATGAATTATTGCATATATTAAAATAGTAAATGTCATATAAATAATAGGACCTCTTTTATTGCATAACATAACTACGATTAGACTAAATAGTATTGCTGTTATTGATATTGTACTTATGAATTTAGATGGTTTATGTCTTAAAAGGTGTAAAGCAGAAAATATTGATAGCGAAGCGTAAGAACAGATATTAAATGGAGATAAAATATTCAATGCTGCAAAATCTGAAGATGCATCATAAATTAGATAAAAGACCATGTTGCCTTTCAATACATAAAGTAGAAGAGTAAATGTATTTATTATTAAAATGTATTTGGATACAATGATGTAGTCACCTTTTTTTCTAATATAATTGCTACTTCCAAGTAGTAATATCATAGTAATTGCTAACAGTGTAAAACTATAATAAGATTGCGGGACGCCGACCATGTTATTTAAAGGAATCTTATTTTCAAGTATATAGAATGTTATATATAACATATAAACAAAAAAAATGAAGAAAAGTATCTTGTTGTTTCTGTTTAGTATGCCAATTCTAAATCGTATACTATATAGAATACAAAGAAAGGCTACAATACGAACAATCCAATTATATAAAGCCCATATTCCATTATAAATATACATATCGCAAAATAGCGCGGGGAAAGGAATAGCAAGTAAAATTATAAGTAATGCGTTTGCTAGTTTGGGTTGAAGCATATAGTATATCTGTTTTATTAATTGTCTTTATAGAAACTCAAACGCCGATGATATAAGATTTTTCTTTTAATAGAGATTTAATGATGAACATTAAAAATAGACTTGTACCTATTAGTATTGTTGTTAGGTTGATAGCAGAAATAAGATTGTATTCAAATGTATATCCTGAATATATGATAAACCAAAAAGCTACTACGTGTATAAGATATATAGCTAAAGAATTCTTTCCGAGATATACGAAACCATTTATTATCTTATTGTTCTTTATTGGGTTATATGAATATGATAAGATTATGAAAACTAACATAGAACAGCATATGCCATCAATGATTCTGATGATTGGAGGAAAGTCCATCATGTTATATCCATAGAAATATCTTATGCCTATAATGGTAAAAACATCCGATGCTAAAAAGATATACTTGTAAAACTTGGATTGTGCCATAAGATATTTCCATTTATTTTGGTAAAGTATTCCCAATCCAAATATTGCAAACTGCCTTATCACTTGGCAATCTTTAAATATAGGCCATGGAAGATAGTCATAAAATATCACAGAAACTATATAAATAAGAAGAATAATTAGCTTGATAAACTTATTTTTAACTATTATGTAATATGTGAATGTTAAGACAAATATGCAAATCAAATACCAATATGATTTATATATAGTATATACTTTAAACGGTTTTACGTCCTGCCACTCTGTTGCGGTACCCCATATTAATAGTATTACTGTTGACCATATAAAAAAAGTGGGGACAAGTAAACGTGTTGCCTTTTTCTCCAATAGGATTGAAAACGAATATTTTAGGCTTGATGAAAAAAAGTATCCGCTAATAAATATGAATAATGGCATGTGAAATGTGTATACTATGTTAAATATAGGATTATACCACACTTCCTTATTGTCAATGCCGTACAATGCTTGTATGGTATGCCCAATAACAACAAGTATTATCAGTATGCCTTTAATGAAATCAAATTTGTTGTCTCTGTTCTTCATTTTATATATTTATCTAAGAAAGAAATACTTTCCATTCTTAATGATTCCAATCTTCTGTCAATATCTATCCAATTTAAATTGTTCTCAGTTAAGAGTACGTGATAAGTTCGTTTGTCTGAATATATTTTATCCTCAATATTAAGATTATGGAATAAATCAAGCACTCTATTATTTCCACTTGACATTTTTCCTCCTAATGGTATGTAAATGAAAGGAGTATGAAAAATTAAGCAAAATACGATGCCATGAAAGGATGGAGTAATAACCATTTTAGATGTACGAATATAATCAATCCATTCTTCTATTGTAGGGTATTTGTAGTTTACATTCTTTCCGAATAATTCAGCAGAGTCTACGTAACCACTTGATGGGGTGATTACGACATTTGAAGTATCATAATTTAGTTCTTTTTGTAGCTCTTGCCACCCTATTTCTTCGGGAGAGTTGATATTCACTGAATATATATATATACGGTCTTTTTTGTTGATTTTATTTGACAGGTTGAAGTATGATATATATTCTGATGATTTTAAAAGTAGCGTCGGGTCTATTACGACTTTAGCGTTCATTCCTACATCTTCAATGATTCTTTTTCCTGTTTCTTCTCTTACCGAAATGGCTTGGAAACGTTTTAAATTTTTTCGTAGTCTGTTTTTGATTTTATCTGGATAGGTCGTGCATCCAAAACTTGCTGAATAAGATAACCTAACCGTTTCAGGTAGGCCAAAATTGAGGAAAAAAACTTCATTCTCTTTTACATATAAAAACTTTGCCCAAACTTGATCGCTTCCAACTATATAAATATCAGCTTTTGGGGGGGAGTTTTGTAGCTCTTTGAGTGAATAGTAGATGCGTGGTGTCTTTTCTAAATGCTTGTCCTTAAACTGTTCAAACATCCGCTGTTTATCCTTTTCAGATGTTTTAAAAAGGAGAGATTTATGTGTTTTGAAATCCCAATGTTTTATTCTTCGCAATAGATTCATCACAATATCTTCAATATGCGTTTGTCGTGCTTCGGAATGTGCATATCGTATAAGAAAGGGGTGATGACCAAGCATTCTTAACTTTTGTTGCAATGCAAAGTTTTGTAACATCTGGCCATAATTGTCTTTGGTTTGCCAAAAGGTGAGTATTCCAATGTTCATATATGTAATTTATGTGCTACTTTTTTAAGTAGATTTTTATATGCAGATTTACCAATACATTTATTGATAAGTTTTATAATATTATTTTCATGTGAAGTCAGGTTCGCAAAGAAGAAAGCTCTTTGTGGATGAGGGTGGGTATGTTCATTCAATCCATTGTTGCTTAATGTATCTTCGAAAGATGTTTGGATATATTTAAAACGGTCTTTTATGCCGTGGAGTAAACTTTCTCCTTTGGTCGTGTTAATAAATACCATTGACACGCCTTTTTTATTGTCGTAGTTGCTGTTTACACGAGCTATGCCCCAATAATCAGCCAATGTCAAATCACTTTGACTTTGAAACCTTTTAAACTTGCATTCATGGCATGATGGCCTCAGATACAGGTCGTTTAAAAAACCTTGCATGTAGGCGTTTTTGCAATGCTGCTCATTGAGCAATAATTTGCCTCCTTTCTGAATAGCTAAAAAGCTATAATTTCTCCAAGATGTATTTTTTGAACGAAAATTTATGGTAGAGATTTCTATAGTTTTCACCCTATAAAAAGGTTTTTTGCAGATTGCATTAAGATATAACTTCCACACTTTAGGACTTGGTACTCCATGGCATAAGAAATCTACGATGATTAGATTGGAATATATATTATTCCGGAGAAACCCTGTTAAACCGGCTATCTGACAAGGTGTACCGCAAAACAAAACTTCTCTACCCTGTTTTAGAAAGTCACGTACTAAAGTATAGGTATCTCCAATCTCACTCTGTACATATTTGCTAGTTAGTATTTTTTCTAAATCAGATATGTTTTCTACATAAGAATGCTTTACGTTCCATTGTTTGTCAAACATAGCCCCAAATACCACTCCGTTTTTAGCTAAAGTTTCCAAAGCTAATTCATAAAAGACTCCACCTGATGAACTTTTATCTAAAATGTGTTCATTTTTATTAGTGGCAGCTAATATTTCTTTGGGTTCACGTTTAGACTTTGGTTCTCCTAGAGGGCATACCCTTTCGCACAGTCCACATTGAATGCAATTTTCTTTGGATGTTTTTGGATATAAGAAACCTTCGGAATCCGGATTCATTTCAATACATTTCTGTGGGCAAATCTGAACGCATGCATTGCATCCGCAACATTTTGCTTTATCTGTTATTGCAAGCATATTCTTTTTAGCTTTTGATTGATTATCGTTTTTTCAGATTGGGTTAAAGCAAAAATATAGGTAGTTATCCCGACCATGATTAATGAAGAGGTGGTTGTTATAATAAGTCTGCATACATTTTCTTCCATAAGTTTTAGACATATAAAAGGAATGATTGTGGATAGAGATGTAACTATACATACCTTTATGACGACTAATTTTATATAAGATTTAATTGAGTAATTTACTAGTGTCTTTACGATGTATAGTCGAGCCATAAAAGCAACAATGGTGATACCTAAATGTACGATGAATACAGAATATGGTGGCATGCCGCATTTTAAAAGTAGGTATGATACAGGTACTATGGATAATAATAATGTGCCTATTGTCAATTGGTAAGTCTTAATTTTTCCTGTGGCATCAGCTGTACGCATAAATGGATTTGCCATTGCGTCTACCATTGAAGTTAGAATGATAATACGTATAAATGTTTCAGTGTTATCGGGTACGGACTTAAGCCATAAAGTGAGAATTTGGTGTGTTTCTAATATAATAGGTAAAGATAGGGCATAGATGAGAATAAAAGAAAATTTAGAACTTGCAAAAACTAATTGAAACATGTAAGGCTTTTGTTCTTCTGCATATGCCTTTATGATACGGGGATTAATTGCTGTTTGGAAATTTAATACAAAAGAGTTTATGGCATTTTGTATTTGTACAGCGATAGCACGGGCTGAATTGACTGTGGGGCCAAAAAAGATATTGAGCAAAATATTAAGCCCTTGTGTAAAACCTATGGATGCGAGGCCTCCAAACATTGCCCATCCGGCAAATGAATATATTTGTTTTATTTTTTTTATGTTGAAATGCCATGAAATATGGCTCTCATTGAAGTTCCGTTGACAATATTTCGTATATACTATCCTAATAAATAATTGTATTATTGCTAAAAGGATAGCATAAACGATCAGTTTATCTACAGGGCAAAGGTATATTAAATATGCGATGATTAGTTTTGCTGCTACTTCTAAAACAGAGATATAGGCAAATGCTTTCATTTTTTCGTGTACGATAATTAAAGCATTGTAAGGTACACTTATTAGGCTAAATACCAATGTGCATAGACTGAATTGGAATACGTATTTAGCTGCGGTCATACGGTTGCTTGGTATTACCAGTTTGTTTTCAAGAAACCAAATGCCCCCTATTTCAGCAAGAAGAACTATCAGTAGCGACATAACTAAGAAAATATGAACACATGCTGAAAAAGTTTCATTCAGCTCTGTTTCATCCCCTTTGCCTAAATCATAACTTAAGAAACGTTGTGTTGTAGTGGACAAGCCTGCACAAAATACATTAAACATCAGTACAAATCCACCCACAACGTTATAAATTCCATAATCTTCAACTCCTAAAGAATCAAGTATGACCCTTGATGTAAATAGACTTGTAGAAAGAGTGAAGAGCATTCTTATATACAAGAATAGGGTGTTTTTGGTAATGCTTGCACTTTTATGCTTCTGCATATAATCAAATTAAAAATTCTGTATAAAATAGGTCGTTATAATTAAAAGTATTATTTCCTATTTCAATTCATTCTCGTATATGATTCTTGTAAGTTGTCAATCCCTCCTAAAAATATCTCGTGTATAAACTTTCTCCTCCACATCATCCAGGCAAGCATCATATCGGTTGGCAATGATGGCATGGCTCTGTGCCTTGAAAGCATCCAGGTCGTTCACCACCTTGCTGCCGAAGAACGTGCTGCCATCTTCCAACGTGGGTTCGTAGATGATGACCTCCGCACCTTTGGCCTTGATGCGCTTCATCACGCCCTGGATGCTCGACTGGCGGAAGTTGTCCGAGTTCGACTTCATCGTCAGGCGGTACACGCCGATGACACACTTCCGCTCTTCGGACGGGTTGAAGTCCCCACGGTTGTAGTAGTCGTAGTAACCGGCCGTGTGCAGCACGCGGTCGGCAATGAAATCCTTACGGGTTTTATTGCTTTCCACGATGGCTTGGATGAGGTTTTCCGGAACATCCTGATAATTGGCCAACAGTTGCTTGGTGTCCTTGGGCAGGCAGTAGCCGCCGTAACCGAACGAAGGGTTGTTGTAATGGCTTCCGATGCGTGGGTCAAGGCTTACGCCGTTGATGATGGCTTTCGTGTCCAGACCCTTCATCTCGGCATACGTGTCCAGTTCGTTGAAGTAGGAGACCCTCAAGGCCAGGTAGGTGTTGGCAAAGAGTTTCACGGCCTCGGCTTCGGTCAGGCCCATGAACAGCGTGTCGATGTCTTCCTTGATGGCTCCTTCTTGCAGGAGGGCTGCAAAATCATGTGCGGCCTCGTCCAACCGGGCATCCCCTTCGGGACGGCCCACGATGATGCGGCTAGGGTAGAGGTTGTCATACAGGGCTTTGCTTTCGCGCAGGAATTCGGGCGAGAAGATGACGTTTTTCGTACCCAACTTCTTGCGCACGCTTTCCGTATACCCCACGGGAATGGTACTTTTAATGACCATTATCGCATGGGGATTGACTTCCTTCACTAACTCTATTACTTCTTCCACATGGCTAGTATCGAAGTAGTTCTTCACCGGGTCGTAGTTGGTCGGTGCGGCGATGACCACGAAGTCCGCACCGGCGTAGGCTTTGGCTCCGTCGAGCGTGGCGGTCAGGTTCAGTTCCTTTTCGGCCAGATACTTCTCGATGTATTCGTCCTGAATGGGTGACTTACGTCGGTTGATCAGGTCCACCTTTTCGGGGATGACATCCACGGCCGTTACTTGATGGTGTTGGCTTAGGAGTGTGGCGATACTAAGTCCTACGTAACCGGTTCCGGCTACGGCTATTTTCATATCCTTATTCATTTGATTATATTGTTAGTTGCGATAGTTCAGCACAGGAGTTTTTCCAAAAACATCCTTCATCCTTCAGGATGCTTGCTAACGCGTTCATTATTTTGAAGTTATAGCCTGAAGGATGTTTCAGGCATCTTTCAGCTGTGTTTCATTCCCTTTGGAAGAGAACGAAAAATCAATCTGCGGAGAATGAAAAATCGCTTGGCTTAGATTGAAAAATCATTTGGCGCAGGACGTTTGACGGCTTTCTGCCATGAAAGGGAACTGAAAGATGAAATTTTACCGTTCAGTTTCTAATATATTGTATGATAGATGTTAAACATACATCCTGAAGGATGAAGGATGTTTTTGAAAATTCCCTTGGGTGTATTTTAGTTAGTGATTACCCAATCTTTCAGGGTGTGCCTTTCCATGTCGAAGTTGATGCCGACCTTCACCACGGGCAAGCCGCACAGGACGAAGCGTTCGGGATAGTTCTTCAGGTCAATCTGTTGCATGGCGGCTGTGGCCGACTGGTTCAGTTTCAACTCCACG